>BNJV01000633.1_pt1 | contig 43086 bp, 63 predicted proteins | sample 8540591 | NCBI WGS metagenome assembly BNJV01 (sample SAMD00202457, study PRJDB9452) | human saliva metagenome | host: Homo sapiens
GCTTGCACTTTATATTGTCTGCACGGTTAGGAAGCAAGACCCGAATATGTGCTTAAAAGTCTCAAACCGCGTATCTGCGCTTCGGTCGGATACGCGGTTTTTGATGATTATTATGCTCAGAGGTCGTCTGAAAATTTTCAGACGACCTCTTTTGTTCAAGGGCGTTTTTGTGGATAAATGCCGGTAAATAAAATGATGGCGACAATCACACTTGCTAATATTGTGTTGTAAAGCCGTCAGTCTGACGCTTTGCCTACCGCCGTCCATATCTGAGCAAACTATCAAAAACGCCGAAATCTTTTATAATTCGGCACATATCCTATTTTTTTCAGACGACCTATCTCCGATAGCGCATCCTTTTGTGGATTAACTGTGGATAAGTTTGTTCTGACCCCTTTCCAGGAATACCTTATGATCCGTTTCGAACAAGTTTCCAAAACCTATCCCGGCGGTTTTGAAGCCCTGAAAAACGTCAGCTTCCAAATCAAAAAGGCGAAATGATATTTATCGCCGGCCATTCCGGCTCCGGCAAGTCCACCATCCTGAAGCTGATTTCCGGTATTACCAAACCCAGCAAAGGCAAAGTGTGGTTCAACAACCAAGACTTGGGCGAATTGAGCGACAACCAAATCGGCTTCATGCGCCAACATATCGGCATCGTGTTCCAAGACCACAAAATCCTCTATGACCGCAACGTCCTGCAGAACGTCATCCTGCCGCTGCGGATTATCGGTTATCAGCCGCGTAAAGCCGAAGAGCGCGCCCGCATCGCCATTGAAAAAGTCGGCTTGAAAGGCCGCGAATTGGACGATCCCGTGACCCTGTCGGGCGGCGAACAGCAACGCCTGTGATCGCCCGCGCCGTCGTCCACCAACCCAGCCTCTTGATTGCCGACGAACCCTCCGCCAACCTCGACCGCGCCTACGCGCTCGACATCATGGAATTGTTCAAAACCTTCCACGAAGCAGGAACCACCGTCATCGTCGCCGCCCATGACGAAACCCTCATGGCAGACTACGGCCACCGCATCCTGCGCCTCTCGAAAGGACGACTCGCATGAGCATCATCCACTACGTCTCGCTGCACGTCGAATCCGCACGCACTGCGCTCAAACAGCTCCTGCGCCAACCCGTCGGCACGCTGCTCACCCTCCTGATGCTAGCCGTCGCCATGACTCTGCCGCTTTTCATGTATTTGGGCATCCAAAGCGGGCAAAGCGTTTTAGGCAAACTCAACGAGTCGCCGCAAATCACCCTCATATGGAAACCGATGCTTCCAAAGCCGACAGCGATACCGTCCGCAACCTGTTGGAACGCGATGCCCGCCTCAACAAAGTCCGTTTCATCAGCAAGCAAGAAGGCTTGGAAGAGCTGCAATCCAACCTCGATCAAAACCTCGTTTCCATGCTCGACGGCAACCCCTTGCCCGACGCATTTATCGTAACGCCCGATCCCGCTACGCCGCCCCACAAATGCAGGCGATTTATCAGGATATGGTCAAGCTGCCCATGGTCGAATCTGCCACCATGGACACCGAATGGGTGCAAACGCTGTATCAAATCAACGAGTTCATCCGCAAAATTTTATGGTTTTTCTCACTGACGCTGGGTATGGCGTTCGTCCTTGTCGCGCACAACACCATCCGTCTGCAAATCCTCAGCCGCAAAGAAGAAATTGAAATCACCAAGCTGCTCGGTGCGCCCGCATCGTTCATCCGCCGCCCCTTCCTTTACCAAGCCATGTGGCAGAGTATCTTCTCCGCCGCCGTCAGCTTGGGACTGTGCGGCTGGCTGCTCTCCGCCGTACGTCCGTTGGTCGATGCCATCTTCAAACCCTACGGACTCAATATCGGCTGGCGTTTCTTCCATTTCAGCGAAGTTTCGCTGGTGTTCGGCTTTCGTCATCGCCTTAGGCGTCTTCGGCGCATGGCTTGCTACTACGGCATCTGCTGGGCTTTAGGGCCAAGAAATAAAAACATTGGATTGAAGCAAAGGCAAAAGGTCGTCTGAAACTCTAAAACTAGGTTTCAGACGACATTTGATTGGCTGCCGTTTATCGTGTAAGGAAATAATATGCAGGGCAAGCTACTGCCACTCGACTATCACATAGGTTTAAGAAAATCCTTAAGAAGGATGGCGATGATGCTGTTCTTCTTATCCCTTGTGCTTGCCTGCCGTAAAAGGAGCGCTAGGTTTAGAAATATGGATGACAGGTTTGATTGTTTTTGGCATCCAGCAAGCTGGCCTACATTTGCTAATGTAATTTTTATTGTTTTATATTTCAGATTGAATGATGAGAAAGATACTCACCTTGGTTACCCTGTTTAATGTTAATCCTGATGATACCGGGGTCGATATTTGTGTTGCCTGGTGTATTTGGTTGGGGGTACGTGGTTTGGGTGATGTCAGGTATGCTTCTATGTGCGGATTGGTTATGTAGCCTTATGCCGCACAAACAGCGCCTGATTGTCAGGTTGGCAATCATGGTTTGTCTGATATGGGCTGTCGGCTTAATCGGGATTGGATGGTACCAACAAAGCTTAAACGAGAATATCTTTTGAAGGTCTCTATTTCAGTGTTTTTACAATCCGTTAGGTGTGATGAGAGGATCTTTTTATCAATAGTGAAAAGCCCAGAAACCGGTTGCAATCATGTTTAAAGGCTTTTTGAGATTGGACGGTTTACGATGGGGTTTTGATTAACGCTGATGGGTCGAATTTTGGTTTAAACTATTTGAAATCATAAGGTTGTTGGAATTGATTTTACCGTTTTGAATTTGAATGGGTAATGTTTTGCTGAATTTTGGCGGTAAAGTGCTTGACAGCGTTTCCAAGTGTCTGTATAGTTCTACTTCCTGACGCGGGATGGAGCAGCATGGTAGCTCGTCGGGCTCATAACCCGAAGGTCGTAGGTTCGAATCCTGCTCCCGCAACTACATACTAAAAAGACCGCTTGTATAGCGGTCTTTTTTCATGTCTATATCGTCCAATAAAGTCCAAAAAGCTTATTAATTTCAATCTGTTGTATTTTTGCGATTATTTCCACCATTCAATTTAGTCTAGCATTGTCTGCTAGAGTCCAAAACTGTTGTTGGTACATTTGTTGGTACATTTCCTTTGTTACCATTTTTTGTACCAACACGAAATCAGAAAAGGTATAGAAATGAACGCACTTTCAGAAGCGAGAATTCGACACGCTGAAACTCCAACCACCATTAAAAACTATCAGATGGTCAAGGTTTAGTACTTTTGCTGCATCCAAACGGCAGCAAATACTGGCGATTTAACTATCGCTTCAATAAAAAGCAGAAAACTTTGGCTATTGGGAAATATCCTGATATTTCTCTGAAAGAAGCTCGTGCAGAACGTGAATCACTGCGCAAGAGTTTGAGAGAGGGACAAGACCCTGCTCTTAAAAATCAAGCTGAGGAGGATATGGAAAAACGCACCACCTTTTTTCAAGTGGCTAAGGAGTGGTGGGAAGCTGAAGCAACGAGATGGACACCTAAACATGCTAGAACAGTTTGGCACTCTTTAGAGGTTGATGTACTGCCTGAAATTGGCAATGAAGACATTACTTTGATTGAAACGCCTAGATTGTTGTCAGTTATTAAAGCCGTTGAAGCACGAGATGTCAATGATACGGCCATTCGTGTATTACAGAGAATTAAATGTGTTTTCAACTATGCTATACAAACAGGTTTGATCAAGATTAATCCTGCTCTACCTCTTACAGGCGTAATTCGTAGAAAAGAAGTTCACAGGTTAGCGTTACCTCAAAGTGAGTTACCTAGATTCTTTCAGAAGCTAGGAGAAATGCAAATGGCTGAATATCTACGTATTGCAATGAAATTACAGATTATCTGGTTTGTGCGCCCTAATGAATTACGTTTTGCAAAATGGGAAGAAATCAATTTTGATAGGCGAGAATGGCACATTCCTGCCGAAAAGATGAAAATGCGCAGACCTCATATTGTGCCTCTGTCTAATTGGGCAATCGAATTACTTTTAGAATTGAAGGAGATTACCGGAAGAAGTCCCTATTTGTTTTTCGGAGCATGGGACAGTATGAAGCCAATTAGTGAAAATACGATTAGCTATATTATGGCTCGGATGGGCTATAAGGGAAAAGCAGTTCCCCATGGATTTCGATCTCTTGCAACAGATGTATTAAATGAAAATGGATTTGATGCTGATATAGTTGAACGGCAATTGGCTCACGTTGAAGCCAATAAGATACGTCGGGCATATCATCGTACAGAATACTTGGATAAACGTCATGAAATGATGGAATGGTACAGTAACTGGATAAGGCAATTTGATAGCAAGGGTTAGTGATTAGTGCAGGAAATACGATAAATTATTGTTTGATTAGTTATTTTTATATTTAATAACTAGCTAATCAGTTGTTTTTAAGGTAATACTATGTGTTACATTTCTAGTATAGAGAAAAATGATGTATACCATCGCTGAAACTGAAACATTTAAAAACAAAGCTGCTAAACTTTTAAAAGAAGACGAACGTCTATTTTTCTTTGCACAGCTTTCTCAAAATCCGTATGCAGGAGATGTTATTCCTAATGGTGGTGGTTTACGGAAAATTCGCGTAGCTCGACAAGGTAGTGGGAAAAGTGGTGGCTATCGGGTCATTTACTTCAACATCTTGGTAGATGGTTTGATTATCTGTTTGGATATTTATGCAAAGAATGACAAAGAGAATTTAAAGCCGTCTGAATTGAAAAGTTTAAAAAGGACAGAGACATGACTCCTGAAAATTGGAATATTCCGGAAAATCGTACAGGCTGTTATTGATGATGACCCAGATGCAGTTCAAATTCAAGATAGCTTGAAGCAATCTTTAAATGAATTAAGGCAAGGTAAGTTTGCCCGGTGTACATCAGTAGAAGCTCTTTCTACTGTACAGACACGCCAAAAAACTGGCTTATCGCAAGAAAAATTCGCTGCGGCATTGGGTATTTCATCTAGTACCCTTAAATCTTGGGAACAAGGTACTCGTAAACCAAGTGGGGCAGCTGGAACTTTATTAAAACTTTTAGATAAGCATCCTAATTTGATTAGCGAGCTGGGTTAGTTTCTGTTCATTTTGAATAATGATATATAAGGCCCTGCTGCTCATATGGGTAGCAGGTTTTTTATGTTTGCGTCAGTACATATCTAAAGCAGTAAAGCAATTAATGACTTAATGCAGAAATTATACTAACGATAACATAGAGATACTCTGTCTTTATTTTACAACTAGTTAGCTCCCTATCCAATTATTCCTTTCAGAATAAACAAGAAGCTATCCCCATCCATGTAATTGTATGTTATATTTACTAGTCATGTAGAGAACATACTCTCAAATTTAAAAACAAAAGAATGAAAAATTTAAAAATATTCCCAGCTTTTTTTAGGCTGATTCAATTCATGGTCGAGGGAAAATTAATGACCAAAAGTACGTTAGATATTACCAATACAGCTATTTCTGGTGGCATATTTGAAACGGTAAGTCGTTTTGGAGATGCAGGCAGAATTTCTAAAAGGTTTACGCGGTATTGATGCGCAAACCGGTCAAAAATTTGACCGAAGTTTATTGGATGTTAACAATTACAAAATAAATCCAAAATGATGTTGAAAGGAATATTAAACAACAAGCTGGTTTTTCAGCAGAAATTAGTAGTGTCTCAAAAAGAAATGCCCAAGCAATCATTGATGGCAAAGTAAACCGCTTCACACGTAGTGAAGATTTAGCACAATACGGCAAAAACAATACAACAGTAGATATCGTAGAGCTGCTCGATGGTAAAGAACTATCAATTTCTCAAATGAAGTTTGTTAGTCATCCTGATGAATTATTGAAAAAAATTGCTAGAGGCGAAGGTGGTGGTAAAAACGATTATTCACGATATCTGGCTGTAGACCTGGCTAGAAGTTCCTACTGAGCAAGTAGAAATAATGAAAGCCACTTGCCGAGAACAAGCAAATAATTTAAGAGAGCAAGCTCAAGCATTACGTGAGAAAGGTAATTTACCATTAGCAGATAAATTCGATAAACAGTCTGAAAATTACAGACAGCTAGAACATAAAATTGCAGACTCAGGTTTAACAACCGAAGAAGCTATAAGATATCGCCTTAATCCACACTTTGAGACAATAAAAGATATAGCTAAGGTAAGTCATCAAGCAGGTCTAGAAGGGGCAAAAATTAGGGTGCTGCGATTGGTGGTTCTATTTCAGCTGTAAGTAACGTAATTGCAGTATGGTCCGGAGATAAAGAATTAAGTGATGCTGTAGTTGGTACGGCAAAGAGTACTTTGACTTCAGCTGGGGTTGGTTATGGTTCAGCATTTGCAGGCTCTGCCATTAAAAGTTATATGCAACAATCAGAACGTACTGTATTACGTCAACTTTCTGCAACTGGATTACCCGCAACTATTGTCTCCGTCTGTTTAGCAGTAGGTAAATCCGCGGCTCGTTTTGCAAAAATGAAATAACTGGTCCTGAGCTAGCGAAGGAAATGGGTGCAACTGCTGCAGGTATGCTCTCAACAAGCGCATGCACTATGCTTGGACAAATAGCAATCCCTATTCCTGTATTAGGTGGTTTGATTGGTAGCATGGTCGGTTATGCAATTACTAATTCCTTATATTATGGATTTTTCAGTGCCCTAAAAAGAGGCTGAGTTATCAGCGCAACGACGAAAAATAATTGAAATGCAATGCGCTGCTGCTGCTGCAATAGCACGACGGTATGAAATCGGTTTAAAAGAGTTATTTGCATCAAAAGTTGCACAATTAGATAAAGAAAGCAATGACCTATTTCTATTATTAGAAAAAGATGATGTGTCATCCGATGAACTATGTCAAGGTATGAATAAATTTGCTGATTTACTTGGAAAAAAAATTAGCATCAACTCGATGACAGAATTGGATTCTGTCATGCTTTCTCAAAACGTCTTAGTCATTTAGGAGATAGATATGTTTTTAAATTAACTTCCGACCCGGTTACATAAGGCATTGTTTTTAGAATTGGCAATGCTTGTGATGATGGCTTCACACGATGATGATGCTCAGAACAAATATCTGAATTTACATCAGATGAAGTGTTAAAAAAATTTCTAGCTAGTATCAACTCAAAAGAAGCAGAAATGTTGCAAGAGTATCAAAATGAGCTCTTTAAATCATCTAAAAATGATGCGGATTTTTAATAGTGACTTTATAGAACTTTCTTTAAATCAGCAGTATAGAGCCTTTGATTCCAGTTTAAATGCATCATTTTACTATGATCCGAAACCTGATGAATTGCATGCAGGTGATGATTCTGAGAAAAAAGATGCTATCGATAATCCAACTTTTGGGTTTTTAAAAATATTTGATGCCCCTGATTTCCCATATTTTGGTGGGTTTTAGACAATGCAGTTGACGATATTTTTAGGCAAATATGCCAATGATACTGATATCAAACAAGAAGTCATGCAATATCTTATTTCAAAAAGGAGAAGATATTCTTGCTCTAACACCGACAAAGATTAGAGCAAGCATGGCATCATTGCCGCAAATTAAACAGGAAATCCTACAAAAAGCAGTTCAAACAGCGTTTACACGTAAAGTAGCAATTGGATTAACATTATCTGAACGTGAACAGAAAATTATCCTATGTGAATTAATAGGGGCAGCATATAGCAGTGGTGCATTTGAGATAGAAGAGAAGCAACTGATTATCATGATTTGTCAGGTTTGTTCTTTTGATAGTGAATATATAGAAGAGTTTGACACGATAATGTCAACTCTTTTTAAAGTTAATAAAGAATTAGCTGAATTGATTAATGAATAAGGAGAAAAAAATGGCAATCCCTTTAATTATTGGCGTTGGTCTTGCTGCTGCAGGTTTATATAAAGGGGGTAAGGCTATTGTAGATAACAATGAAGCTAATAGTCTAAATGACAATGCTAATGAGATTGTTAACAGTGCACAAAAAGCATTAGAAAATTCACGCATTAATTGTGAAAAATCCTTACAAGAATTGGGCCAGAAAAAAATTGATACCTTGACTGCAAGTGTTCAAAATTTTCTTGCTACATTTAGTCAAATCAAAAATGTCGATTTTCAACATGATGGTAATCTAGGAAATTTAAACTTAAAGGACTTCAGTACTGTTGTATTAAAAAACATGGAAAAACAGGTCTCTTTTGTTGTAAGTGCTGGAATGGGAGCTAGTACAGGCTTAGCTGGCGGAGCGTTAACCGCATTTGGCGCGTACAGTGGTACGATGGCATTAGCTACCGCAGGTACAGGCACGGCGATTGGTAGTCTGAGTGGAGCTGCCGCCACTAATGCTACTTTGGCATGGTTAGGTGGAGGAACACTTGTTTCAGGTGGTATGGGCGTTGCTGAGGTATGATGGCACTGGGTGCATTGACAACCGGACCAGCACTACTAATTGCAGGATGGTATATGGGTTCAAAAGCAGAAAGTAAATTAAATGATGCCTATAGCAACTCTTGAAGAGGCAAAAAAATTCCGTGCGGATACAGATGCGGCACTCTTTGACTGATGGTATTAACGAAGTAGCAAAACGCGCTATTTCTATCTTATCTACATACGTACTCATTCTCGTCGTAACTTAAAAACGCTTGCAAAGTATCATTGATGATCAAGGTATTGATTACTCTAAGTATTCAGATGATGCAAAACTAATTGTAATGAAGAATGTAAAATTGATTCAGTTAATAAAAGTAGTTTTGGATACTCCGATTTTGGATGAGCAAGGTAATTTGTTAGGTGATGCAGATAGCAACTTACTGAGCTGCATAATCAGATTCAAAGTGCTTTTTCCAAAACAAGTAGAAGCATAAATAGCAAAAACTAGGCTGCTTTCAACTGAGGCAGCCTAGTTTGTATGAGTTTTAACTATGCCGCATCAACTTTCACCTTTTCCCTGTTCTGCTTGTGGCCAATGTTGTCGTCGCGTAAATCTAAGTGAACAAACCATATTCCTTGATCGAGGTGATGGCATTTGCCAATATTTAGATGAGAAAAACTAACTTGTGTACGATATACGAAAAATCGACCTGAAGTATGTCGTGTAGAAGACTATTATAAAAAATATCTAATTCATGATATTTCTTGGGGAAAAATTTGTTCAAATGAATCTCAAGTTTTGTGAAAAATGGCAGAAAGAGAAATAAGATTAATACATTATAAAATCCATTAATAACTAGCTCATGGACTATTCAAAAATTCGATTCGTTAGAAGAATACGAAATTTACCCCATGAATTCTCTCCTAAACAACGATCATATCCTTTAAAACTGTAATAATTCTTACGTATGATGGCTTATTTTCGCCCAATCAAATGACTGTATGGATAATATAAAAACCCTGCTACCCACAATGGGATAGCAGGGTTTGTTATCGCCCTGTATCAGCAATCGCGTACCAACAATATCTAGAGCTGGTAGGTTGTTAACGATTTTCTGCGTTTCCAGGCTGACGGTGATGACGCGCAGGAGCAGTTCGAGCGGATAGCGCGGATTGTGCATGGTGTCGGCTGCCCAGTCGTTGGCATCGTTGGTGATACCGGATTTTTTGTCGGTGGTCACGGCTTGGCGTTCCATCACCCATTCAATGGCGGATTTGCCGTTTACGATGTAGTCGTAGGCGGCTTCGGGAATGTTTTCCACGGTAATTTTGCCGTTGTAGACGATTTTGGTTTTATCGTCTTTTTGGCAAATTTCATTTTGACCACACGGAAGTCTTCGTCTGCGCCGCCGATGATTTGCTGCGGGGCAAGTTTCAAACCTTGCAGGCTGCCTGAAAATTTCACACCCTGATACATCGGTACGGTTTCGTAGTTCAGGTGCAGTGCCGCCAAATCGCGTCCCGCCCTGCTGAATGCAGAAAAATCGGCGTAGTTTTTCATGCGCGGGATGCGCGGGAGCTGTTTGCTTAAATTGTCGGCGTAACGTTCGCGGTATTCTTCGCTGTGCAGCAGACCGTAGATGTAATAGAAGATGTCTTCTTTGCCGATTCGGGCGGCATCGGTGGCGGAATACGGCTCGCGGAAATGTGCTAGCGCATCGTCGGTGATGGCGGAGCGGCGGACGAGCTTTTTCTGTGCTGGCTGCTTTTCAGACGGCATTTCAGCAGCGAACAGGTCTTGATTTTCCATTAGCTTCCTCCGTTTCGTAGAGGAACATGGGGAAGCATTGCCCGTTCATCTGCAACTGGACATCGGGTATCGCATTGGTCATCAGTACGGAAAAGCCTTTGGTCGTGCCCAAGCCTGTAATACAAATCGTCATGTTGGTTACTCCGTCTCGTAGAGGAACATCGGGAAGCACTGTGCGTCGCCGATAAAGGTGAAATCAGATTTGGTCGGTAATAAGCACAGAGAAGCCCTTGCCGCCGGTCGTGGTGAGGCAGATGGCGATATTGGACGGTACTTCGCGGTGTATAATTTCGTTCGTTCGTTCGTTCGTTCGTTCGTTCGTTCGTTCGTTCGTTCGTTCGTTCGTTCGTTCGTTCGTTCGTTCGTTCGTTCGTTCGTCTCTGTTCGTTCGTTCGTTCGTTCGTTCGTTCGTTCGTTCGTTCGTTCGTTCGGCTGTTTCTACGCCGTCTGAAAATTCATACAAATCTTTCGGAAAGCCTTGTCCGCCTCGAATGTTGCATATTTAAGTCCGGTATCAGCATTGCTGTTAAAGCCGAAAAATCTTTTTCCTGAATTGCCCATGCCCGCTTAGATAAACTACCTGATTATCTACGTTAGCACTTTGAATGTTTGGGAAAACATAACCCATTTGATAAGTTCTCTCATTGAACGGTCTATCATAATAGAAGTTTGTCTTGGTAAATGGACGGTATAAACTGGTCACAATGTTTTCAGATTCAAACGTATGAAGTTTCTGTTTGGTAAAAATCATTTTTCCAAACCACCACTCCAACCGATTTTGGGTTTCATCTCGATTTATAAAAATCTTTTTGTTTCAGATCGCTGGTTTTCAGGTAGCCCTTGCAGGCTGCCTGAAAGCGTGTCACTTCACTGTTGTAGAAGCCAATCATACTCTGCATATTCTGACGTAAAAGGCCGTCTGAAAAGTTGTAACACCAAGCGTCCCGATTGGTTTTAATTCCACTCGAATAATTCTCAAATACCACCAGCGCATTTTTATCCTTCTTATCCCCCAAGCTGATGTAATTACTGTCAAAACCCGGGTCGCGCTGGTTGAGCTCAGTCGTTAAATCCGTCGAGGGATGATTTCCTGCCAGCCCCTGCTCGTTCGGTAATGCCGTTGATGCTGCTGAGTTCGGCGATGGTTTCCAGCTTCTGTCTGCGGGTCAGGTAGTCGCCGATGTCGTGGAAGTAAATCCGCCCCTGTTTTTCGGCCTGCGGGTTTTTGACGAGGATGGAGACGGCAATCGGGGTTCGTGTGCCTTGTCCGAAAACGTTGTCTTTCTCCTTGCGGCGGCGTTCGCCCGATGTGCGGGCGTTACCACGCAGGTGGAAGATATACAGGCTGGAAAATTCTTCTGCCAAACATTTACGCAATCCGTCTGCGGTATTGGCTTCCACCCAACCTGCATTGGTTACGAAGCCGATAACGCCCTGCTGCCCGATGCGGTCGGATGCCCAGCGAATGGCGCGGATGTAGCTGTCGTACAGGGCGTTTTTATTGGTAGCGGCGGAGTGTTCGGCATAGGTTTCTCGGATGCGTGCGTCAAGATGCGGATATTCGATGTTGGCATTGTTGTCGTTGGCGGATTCTTGCCCTGCGGAATAGGGCGGATTGCCGATAATGACGCGGATGTCCAGGGCTTTCGCCGTTTGCGGCGTGCGCTGTTGTCCACCAGCATTTCGTCCAGCATGTCGCCTTTCTCATACATTTGGAAGGTATCGGTCAGGCAGATGCCTTCAAAGGGAACGTAGGGGACGTCGTCTGAAACATTGCCGTCAATGTTGCCTGCCAGTATGCCGTGGTAGGAGGATTCGATGTTGATGGCGGCGATGTAGTAGGCGAGCAGGACGATTTCGTTGGCGTGGATTTCGCTTTTGTATTTTTCAGGCAGCCTGTCGCGCGGGATGATGCCGCTTTGCAGCAGGCGGGTGATGAAGGTGCCTGTGCCGGTGAAGGGGTCGAGGATATGCACGCCTTTGTCTTGCAGGCTGCTTTTGAATTCGTGCTGTAAGACGTCTTCCACGCTTTTGATGATGAAATCGACGACTTCGACGGGCGTGTAAACGATGCCGAGCCGTTCTGTCATGCGCGGGAAGGCGTTGCGGAAGAATTTGTCGTAGAGTTCCACGACGATTTTTTGTTTGCCTTCGGCGGTTTCGATGCCGCTGGCACGCAGGTGGACGGAGTCGTAGAAGGATTGCGTAGGGTATTGCGCTCTTTGTGGAGGTTTTTCTGCTGCAATAAATCCAGCACTTTCTGCATGGCGCGGCTCATGGGGTTGTGTTCGGCGAAGCTGTAATCGGAAAACAGTGCGTCGAACACAGGTTTGGTAATCATGTGCTGCGCCAGCATTTCGACGATTTCTTCGTCGCTAACGGCGTTATTGAGGTCGACGCGCAGTTCGGCGGCAAAGGCTTCGAAGGCAGTGCGTTCGGCTTCGTTGGCAGGGTTTTCTAGAATAGCATTGATGCTGTCAATATGGGTGCGGCGATTTTGGCGATGTCGCCGGCCCAGTCTTCCCAATGGTGGCGGTTGCCACATTTTTTGACGATTTTGGCGTAGAGGGCGCGTTCGATTTCGCCGATTTCGAATTGGAGAGTTTCTTGTACGGGCGCGGGGGGATTGGGTCTGCCGATTACGTCGCCGCCGCGTGCCTTTTTAGCGGATTTATTGTTATTGGCTTTAGGAACGATTTTGTCGGCAATAGCGATAACTTCCATTTTCTGAGTGTCTTTGCCGTTGAACTCCAACTTGTTAATCATCGCGTCAAAGCGGATCGTCGTGCAGCGTAGTGCATTGAGTACCCTGCCAGACGACGCGATAGTTTTCGTTTTTGTCCAATGCTTCTTCAGCTTCCACACCTGCAGGAATGACGACAGGAAGGATGACGTAGCCCTGTTGTTTGCCTTCGGCACGGCGCATGACACGACCGACCGATTGCACGACATCGACTTGGGAATTGCGCGGTGTAAGGAATAGAACAGCATCTAGTGCAGGTACGTCCACACCTTCAGATAGGCAACGCACATTGGAGAGGATGCGGCAGGTGTTTTCAGGCAGACCTTCAGGTGCTTTTAGCCATTGCAGCTTGCTTTCTTTTTCACCAGCATTCATGCCGCCGTCCACATGTTCGGCTTGACAGGTCATTGTCAGTTGCGGTGGCAGTTTCAAATCGGGATTATGTTTGAGTAGGGCGGTACGTTCTGCCTGCTGGTACTCTTCGATCACAGCCTGGAACATTTCTGCAATCAGTTTAGAACTGACTTTGTGTTTACTGCCTTTATATTCTTTTTCAATAACTTGGCAGAAGGCGACGGCACGTCGCATGGGATTGTACAGTGCACCTTCTTCACTGTTTAAGCCGTATTTAGACAGGGCTTCCAGCAACCTACAATTTTGGCGGCATCATCGACTTTGAGTTCGTTGTTACCGTCGGTGAGCACGTTTGGAATTTGGCGTTGGATGTGGCTTTCTTCAATTGCCAATACAATGACTTTGTAATCAACCAACAGACCGTCTGAAACAGCTTGAGAGAACGTTAGGACAAAAACTCTTTGCCGTAATGGGTTTCGTCGTCCATAGAATACAAAACCACGCCTTCGGTTGTTTTAGCGGCTTCTCCATAGATGCGCGGAGTAGCAGTCATATACAACCGTTTTGCACCTTTGATGTAATCGGCATCGTGTATGCGGACAAAAGCAGATTCGTTTTCTCCATCAAACGTCGCACCGGTAGTACGGTGTGCTTCATCGCAAATGATTAAATCAAACTCAGGCAGGTTATGTTGTGACTGAGCTTGGTGAATCACATCAATGGAATGATAAGTGGAATAAACAACAGTCATGGTTTGCTGTTTATTTTTCTGCTCTACTACGTGTACGGCGTTTGCAAGGCTTTTGGCATTAGTTGTTGCTGGGAATTGTAAATCGCTAAGATTGGCTAGGACACTATCTTCATTGTGTTTTTTGCCTACATCGCTATCGGAACAGACAGCAAAGTTAATCAATGGTGTTTCAGTGTCTTGATTCCATTCACGTAAGGTTTGGCTTAATAATGATAAGCTTGGTACTAGAAAGAGTACCCGCTTGCGTCCAGCCATTTTTCAGCGATTTTCAGTGCAGTAAACGTTTTACCCGTGCACAAGCCATAAATCAGCTTACCGCGTGTTTCTCCATCATTAAATCGGCTTTCAACATTTTTAAGGCATTTTTGTTGATGTGGGCGCAAAGCCTTTTTAGCTTTTTAATACAGGTGTATCTTTGATGTGAAATTGTGACCAATCAATTTGGCTGTTTTCTAAGTCTTCCAGATTGATGACAGATATAGGGATTTGTTGGTTGGTTAAAGCTCTCTTGCATTTTTGACCATTTATTTGTGGTCGTAACAATATAGCGGTGGCTAAACCATTGCTTGCCTGAAGCGGTAAAGAAGCTGTCAATATCAGTTTGGATACCGTAGTCAGCAGAATAATTTTTGCATTGCACAGCGTGAAACTCACCTGTATTGCTTGTTAAAACTAAATCAATACCAGCGTCTGTTTTGTTTACTAAACCAAATGAACTGCCATGTTCATCAACCCATTGAGCGTAAGTTTGTACGTTGGTATATTGACTTTTTGTAATAAGGCTCGAATTGAAAGAATTTAATAATCAGATTCTCGAAAGAGGTACCTTTATCACGTTGGCTGAGTGTAGCTTTTTCAAACTGCTCTAGTAAGGTGTTTAGTGCTGACATAATTATTTTTCCGTGCGGTAAAATTTCAGATATTATAATTGATAATAAAGCGCTTTTTCTATACGAATATCAAACCCCATCTTAGTCGTAAAATATGGACTAAGGTGATCACGTGTTATTTTCCAGTCTTCGCTATATAACTCACTACCGAATTTAAGGCTTCCTCTGCCGAATCGTAGGGTTAAGTCATCCCAACATTTCATCATGGCTTTGCTTCTTGTAGCATTTTCTGAGTGTCAGAAGTCAAGTTGCCCCACAGTTTCATTTTCTGAGACCTTTGCAAATTCCCAAAATCCCTCAATTCCCATCAAGACATTTAGGATTTTCCATGAGCACCTTCTTCCAGCAAACCGCACAAGCCATGATCGCCAAACACATCGACCGCTTCCCACTATTGAAGTTGGATCAGGTGATTGATTGGCAGCCGATCGAGCAGTACCTGAATCGTCAAAGAACCCGTTACCTTCGAGACCACCGCGGCCGTCCCGCCTATCCCCTGTTGTCCATGTTCAAAGCCGTCCTGCTCGGACAATGGCACAGCCTTTCCGATCCCGAACTCGAACACAGCCTCATCACCCGCATCGATTTCAACCTGTTTTGCCGTTTTGACGAACTGAGCATCCCCGATTACAGCACCTTATGCCGCTACCGCAACTGGCTGGCGCAAGACGACACCCTGTCCGAATTGCTGGAACTGATTAACCGCCAACTGGCCGAAAAAGGCCTAAAAATAGAGAAAGCATCCGCCGCCGTCATTGACGCCACCATTATTCAAACTGCCGGCAGCAAACAGCGTCAGGCCATAGAAGTCGATGAAGAAGGACAAGTCAGCGGCCAAACCACACCGAGTAAGGACAAAGATGCCCGTTGGACAAAGAAAAACGGTCTCTACAAACTCGGTTACAAACAACATACCCGTACCGATGAGGAAGGCTATATCGAGAAACTGCACATCACCCCCGCCAATACCCATGAGTGCAACCATCTGTCCCCTTTGTTGGAGGGTATTGCCGAAGGCACGACCGTTCATGCCGAGCAAAGGCTGCGACAGTGCGGAAAACCGGCAACATCTGGAAGAGTATCGGTTGCTGGACGGCATTATGCGCAAAGCCTGCCGCAACCGTCCGCTGTCGGAAGCGCAAACCAAACGTAACCGCTATTTATCGAAGACCCGTTATGTGGTCGAACAAAGCTTTCCGGTACGCTGCACCGTAAATTCCACTACGCCCGGGCAGCCTATTTTGGTCTGCTCGCGCGAGTGCGCAAAGCCATCTGAAGGCGATGTGTTTGAACCTGCTGAAAGCGGCTAACAGGCTGGTAGGCTCGTTGCCGCCTGAAGGCGGCCCGGATGCCTGATTATGGGGCGTCCGGGGAGGATTAGGGGTATTTGGGCAAAAATTAGGAGTGATTTATGAAAACAGCCGAAAACCTGTGTTTGGGTTTCGGCTGTCGGGGAAGGTGGAATTTTTGCAAAGGTCTCCAACTGATATTATTATCTCAATTGAGTTTTATTTAAACTTTAATATTAATTTTTATAGTTGATAATTCCTTTTCTTCTCATTTCCTCCAAAGCACGGCTCTTTCTGGATTTTGGGTATAAAGATGCGTCTCTTCCTTCCTCGGGGTATGACTCTATCTGCATTGCCAAGAGGAGTATGACCAGTATTAAAGGTACGTGCATGTTTAGCTAAATAATCCCGTTGTCTCAAATCAAATTCCGTTACCTTAGCAAGGTAAAAGCAAACTTGTCTAAGAATATAGATGTTGTCATATTCAAAAATGATTGATAACTTTTGCCCAAGATATACTGTTTATGCTCTATATCCATCTGCTGCCATGAGTTATCATTCAGACATGCCATATTAGAACTATATGCTCGTCCAATACCTTTCGTAATCACATTTTCCCAATAACGACAAATATCTTTGGCATAACTGAGGTGATTTTGTACCTGCTGTCCGTTAAAGAATAAGACTAGATGATAGCCAACCTGTTAAAGGCTATGTTCTATTTTTGCTGATATAGGTTATGTAATGTTTGAATGAGCTTTGTTCTTACGTGCGTTATTACGAAACGTAATCTAACCACTTTCTCAAGTCAGTATAACTACACTTTTCCACAAACACTTTTTTTACAGAAAAATCTACTCTGATAGGTAATATCTTAGAATACGAAGAAAATAGATTGCTAATTAATGAGTTAATCGTAATTACGTGGTCTTCGTTGAATAGGTAATTTTTATTGAAGAAGTTAGGGTTAGTTGAAATAATTCGAAGTTTTCAGGAAGTGTGGTCGAATGAGTTCATCAGAATTTGGCCTTTGGTTAAGGATTAGTAGTATCGACTTGGCTGTCGTTTTTATTTGTTATAAATAATTTAATAACATTAAATACCTAAAAATCCGATGAGTAAAAACATTCTGATTTTCGGGGTTAAAAACGAGAAAGGGTCGATATGATTACTGAATCAGGAATATCGCGGAGGCACACAGTTATTTCTGTTCATATCTTTTACCTAAACATTGAATACAGGATTCTAAAAAGCACCATGCAATTATGCATAGTGCTTTTTCAAATTAGGTATTAGCTGCTTTCTCGCAATCTTTTTCAGCCAGTAATGGCAGATTGAGAACTTCCCGTACCGAAATGGCGGTTTTTCAGGTAGAACTCTTCAACAATCGCTACGCCGTCTTCCCTCATTTTCTTCAAATGGGTCCCGCAGCAAAAACCGTTTTCGAGCGGCTTCATCTCAGCTTCCTGCTTTAAAAACCAGCTTGAATACGCTCTGTAGGTTTTATGAGCTTCATTGATAGCTTGATTCAGAGTCATTCCTTCCCGGATGACCAAATCCACATAGTAAATTGTGTACGAAAAAGACATCGTGGTTGATTTTGCTACGTAGCTTGAGCTCTAGAGGCAGAGTGGACAGTTTCTGCCTGATAAAGCAGAGAAATAATGCAGTCGAGATGCCAATGTACGAATGCTGTTAAACCCTGTGGTTCTGAAGATAAAACTACCCACTTCATCATCCTCACCGATTCGTACATTCAGACGACCATAAGGTTTGCATTGACCATTTGCACCTATCGGGCAGGAATTGGGACTAGGGCAGTATTCTGATTTAACCCTTCAGGAGTGGTACGCTTACAGGATTCGCCATTACCACACACAGATTGGGCGACCTGCTTTGTCGGTCAAACAAACGGTATTGGGCATCGAGTCGAAAATCGGGGTCATCAAAAGCAGCATTACTGGGATGGAACGGAGTTTTTCATTGGCTTTACGCAGTTGTTCATTAATCGGATGTGGTATCCATTTGCCATGCTTTTGTACTTGGGTAGTAATGGTAAACTCATCATCTTTAACGGGTACATTTTTACCGTTCTTCTCTTCGACTTTACCAATGCTGATACGACCAATGACAGGCGGTGTTAATGCTAGTCCTTTTAACATAGTGATTCCTTTTGAATAAAAACAGACGACCGTCAGGCCGTCTGTTGGTTTATGCAGTTTTATTACTGAGTAAGAAGCGACGATTGCCAGCTTTCAGGATTTTGGTATTGACAGAGCCAAATCAGGGTTTTCAGCAGCCACGTTTACTATCTAAAACCATGCTGTCCTTGCTACGTTTATAGCTGATCGAGCCATTTCGAAAACCTTGCGTGAGCAGCTGTACCTATTGCCTGAATCAACCGTTGCTGCACTTTTGGCTTCGTCTGCATGGATAGACTTCAGTAGTTGCCGGGTTTCTTGCAAGTCATCAAACACATGATTCAAATCTGCATCAGCAGTTAAATCAACAACCTCACCGTCATCATTTGGAAAATAGACAACGGAGAGCCTGCTCTGCTGACATAGAGCCATCAGCTGGTGGAGCGATATCGTTTTCAACGTAATACCAAAATTGACGCTCCAGCTTAATCAGGTTTTCAATCATAGTTTCATCACGTTCAATACGATGAATCTGCAAATCTTGGCCACAAATCAGAACAGCCACATCAGCAGTCTGTTTGCCGGTTACCGCTAATTGATGCATAACCTGAACTTGGACATAGTCAGGTATACCGTCCTTCCATAGTTTTGCTCCATTCATTCCTGCAGTTTTACACTCCAAGATTTGTACGTCAGTGTTTCCGACAATTTCACGGTCAAGATTAGCCAGCATAAAGGGAATGGTCGGATGCTGAAGTACGGCATTAACCCGACGTACCTTATTGTCAGTACGTTTACTGTAATGTTTAGCAACAATCGGTTCTAGGATAGTCCCCCAACAAACAGGCTGGGTATCATCCTCAATATCAATCTGTGGCAACATTTCCCCTCGGCCTGTTTTTTCCATCCACAGTGCCAAAGGGGATTTGTAGGGATTCAACCCAATTGCAGCTGCTGCATCAGAACCGCCAATACCCGATTGACGAACAGCAAGCCATTTATCACGTTCCATCTGTTTGGTTTCTACCAAACGGAGGGGTTTAGCATGATGAGAAGTTTTGGTTTGAGCTACCAAAGTATTCATTTAAAAATTCCTTTCTATACTAAAATAAAGCCCCTGTATCCTTTGGGATACAAGGGCTTTATTAGTTTGATTTAAGGTAAAAGAGAGGCCAACTGAACAACAGACGACTTATGCGACCAGTTCAAGAGCATGGTCTAAAGCGCGTTGTTTAAGAGCGGCCCCTTGACCAAACCATGCACTATCTAAACGATATTCGTTAGAGCGAGCACGTCGTTCATGGTCTACATACTCAGTCATAGCACATAACAAACCCCACGCGGTATCTTTGGTAGCGCTGACTTGCATCCCACGACCATGACCGTTGTACAGGTCTTGAACCTTAGCTAGAGCGCGTTCATTAGTTAAGCCTGCACCTGTTTTGAGATTGTCAGAGTTACAGAGTACCCGCATAAAGAAATGCATGGCTTCATGGTTTTTGATTTTACGTTCTGACAGCATTTTCATGCGGTACATAAACGAATCCCAGCCAGTTATTGCCATGCCTAATCTGCGTTTAACATCTTCAGCATCAAAGTTTGTACTATGTGGTACTTTAATCGAGGTAGAAGTACCATTTAAAGCAACCGCAAGCGTATTGGCACAAACTACACGGATAGTTGTCGGTGTGGCGGTTGTAGCCAGAGTACCATCACATGACGTAGCCAAGAGAAGATAGCCTTTAACCACATCATTGCCTTTAAAACAGCTTCCTTCCCTGTTCGTGCTAGAGCCCAAAAACTTGCTGTCCTGATTTTAAGACACCTGCCGTTTCCAACTCATAGCCTGCCTGCTCGGTTAAATCACGATAGAACTCTAAAACCTCCTGTGGTTGCACTACCTGATAACGTTTGTTTACCACAGACAAGGGTTGCTTGTTATCAGAACGAAACAGAACCTTGTGATCCTCAAAAGGCATAATTAGAGATTGGTGACCCAACTCAGGCATCTCAACATCATAGCGCACAGTTGATTCCTGGATTCTCCAATCCATCCCTGCAGCCTTTGCCCATATTTCGATAGGTTGTTTCTCAGGCAAATAATTACCTAAGTTGTGCCACGGTGCTTTTGCCTGTATAGGTGTGTCTGAATATCATGAGCCATGATGCCCCCTTAATTGAATTCTGTGTCACAGTCTAAACAGCGATAAAGGTCCAAAACAGAACCATCTAACTGTTCCCCAACCTTGCTACCAGCAATACTGCCTGAAACTGAACCTACCAAACCACCAAACAAAGCTCCAGCAATCGAGCCACTTATTAAGCCAACTGGCCCGAATGCTGCGCCTACCACAGCACCAGTTTCTGCACCAGTCCAAGCTCCTGAAGCTCCCAAAATTCCTCCGCTGACAGCACGCAATACGTGCGCCAACGGTTTTTACCAATCTCACGCTCTCGATGACATGGTACGAGCTACAATTGGGCATTGAATTGGCATATAAAACTCCCTTGATATAACACAGAAAAAGCAGCTATGTAGGCTGCTTGGTTATTTCAAGTTAGTAATATATGTTTATTGAATATAGAAGAGCTTTTTATGGAAAATACAGTAAAGAAAAATAGATGATTGGACTCAGTTAATATCTGAATTCTCAAAAAGACTTCAAAGATGTTTATGAAATAATCAGAGAAAATAAAATTCCAATTTTTATTAAGTTAGATGCAGTACATCAACAGAACGAGAACAGTTATAGTAGAAATCTCTTAGCAGAACTTGAATTAGTAGAATATGAAAGAATTCCAAGATATTCTGTGTTATCTCAAGGAGAGGATGATGCCCTTACCGATGAGTTATTAAGGAGGAGGGCATATAATCTTCTTTTTTCAAAGCTTCATGAAAATCACTTTAAAGGAATAAAAATTCAAAATAAATTTAACCAGTTCTTAACGAATAAGTTATTCTCTACTCCACTTTCTATAGAAAACGTAATCAGATTAATAGTGATGAGGAAAATTATTTTGAATTCTCGCCATATTTTTCAAAAACAGCAAATGCGAAGAATAAATCGTGAACTACCCGAAAACAATTTGGGTATATAAGTGGCTTAAAAAGCATACTACAAAAACGCCATGGAGGACCTCCTGATCCAGAACGGAAGCCAAAAGAAGCTGAAATCATTAATATTCCATACCTAACATCAGAACAAAAAACAGTATAAAATCTGATCCTTCAATGAATATAAATGTTTCAGAAAACCTTAGCCATCCAATCGGTGAAAAAGCCCTTAGGGTTTAGAGAGTTAGAAATTGATGAATACCAACCTAAAAACCCTCGAATATAATTTATACCAATTAATTAACAAAATTAATCCAATTGATGTGAATAGAGTCTTATTTAAGAAAGGCTTTGATTCTAAAAATTCTATCATCTCCCATTGTCAGAAAGAAACAAGGAAAAAGCGAGTATAACTTTCAATATTCTTGATGATATTAGATATAGAAAAAGAATTAATGAAATCCAGAATTTTTATATGCTACAACAATGAATTGTTGCTATATATCTAAATTTATAGTGGATTAGAAGACCTTTCCTGCAGCTGTTTTTGCTAATATCTTCTATTATAAATCAGAAATAAATCAATCAATTAGATTTAATGAAAAAGATTTTTATTTATTTAATGAAGATGTTAGATTAATAAAAAGGGAGTTACACTAAGATTAGGAAAAAGAGGCGGGACTCGATTTTTGCTTTTCCTTTCAAATGAAAAGACACCAATTCACTTATACAACAAGGGTATTGCTTTGATTTGATTGAGCTCATCCGGGAAAAATGACTCCAAATTTAAAAAGGAGAATATCCAGTGGATGATGAGTTAACTGAGTATCTCAAAAAGAACTTGGATGTAATTGGAAGGATAAAAGAAAAACTGAAAACTCCTCAAAAAGGCTTATTAGGGAAAAAGAACCTAAGGAAGATTCCATTCCGAAAGGGCAAGTATTGGACTGAGTAATTTGTTTAAGGAGATTTGCTTTATTGTATTGACCAAATGGATAAAGAATACGATCTAAATAGCTTTATAGAAAAATTCACGAGAGTCGACGAAGATGATAAAAGAGACTATCCCTGCGAGGATGATTTCAAGAGAGTGGCTGCGTTGATTTATCCTAAACGCCCAAAATAAGAGAAATTTTAAGTCAAATATTAAATTTAGTATATATTGAACATATATGTAATCAATTATAATTTTTGCCCAAATTTAAATATTATTGGGTTTAATAATATTTTAACTTTGGGGCCATGAAATATAAAAAGATTATTTGGCAGAATTAGTCTTGTTCCGGAACAAACTTTTTCAATTTTTAAAGGACATAATATGGCTACTAATATTTCGAATGAGTCCAAATACTCTATACAAGAACAGCAGGTTTACCTCAGTTTACATGATGTACTACAAATTATCCCTCTCTCAAGAACTGGAGTTTATGACCGATTAAATCCTAAAAGTAAGTGTTACGATGCAACTTTTCCTAGACCAGTAAAATTTGGAGAACGAAAAAATTGCTGGGTAAAAGAAGAAGTTCAAGAATGGATAGAGTCACTGAAAGCTAAGCGTTATGATTCTCGTATGAAGGGAGCGAAAAATGAATGCTAACTTCGAATCTAGGTTACACCTTTGTTTACACGACAAATTAAGCAATCTTGCTAGAAGTGTGCAAAACCAAATTCAATCGCCTATGCCGATAGTTGTTTCTTCTATGCTGACAGCGTTGTCAACTGCTATGCAGTCCTTTGTCAAAGTGAGGTTGCCTATAGGAATGACTATCCCAAGCAACCTGTATGTTTGCACTATTGCTGATTCAGGAGAGCGTAAAACCAGTACCTCAAATCTGTTTATGAAGGGTATCAGACAGTTTGATAACGAATTAAGTTTTTTATGAATCAACAGATTATATTTAGTAATAAGAGTAAGCAAACTGTTTGGGATTTGCGCTATTCTGAGCTCATGAAAAAGCTGAAGAAAGCGATTAATCAAAATGATGCGGGTAACATCGATGTTTATAGTGCCAAACTTAGGGAACTTGAATCGGAGAAACCAACTGAAGAACAAATAAGTAGAATTGTGTTTGATGACGCCACAATTGAGGCTCTGACTTTTCAATTAGGCAAATCGAAAGTAGGAGGCTTGTATGTGACGACTGAAGCTGGGAGTGTTCTTAAAAACATGACCACCAAACATACTTCATTGCTTAACATACTTTGGGATGGTGAGAAAATTCATGTTGACCGTCAATCTGGCTCTTATGACGTCGATAATATTTTAAGTTGCTCTTTTTCTGTGCAACCAGATCTATTTATGGAGGCAATAGTTAAGAAAGAAAATATGATTCGAGGTAGTGGGTTATTAGCCTGTATGCTGGTGTGCTATCCACAAAGCACACAAGGTTTTTCGGAGTATAAGTGAGTCATTAGCAATTTCGATTTAGAAGACTTCAATACAAGGATGAAACAGCTGTGTCAATTTTCAAGCACCTGTACACAGGAGCAAAAAATCATCTGTTTAGAATTTGATGAGTCAGCCAAAAGGCTGTGGTTTCATGCAGCTAATGATCTTGAAGCAAACATTTCAGAAACAGGCAAGTACCAAAGCGTCAAAGATGTAGTAAGCAAATTTATGAATAACGCTTCTAGAATTGCGGCTCTGTTTCATTTTTATCTTTATGGTGATGAAAACGAGGAAGCAACGAGAAAAATTTCGGAATCGATACTGGGATCGGCTATTACGCTTATGGGATACTATTTGGAAGAGTCACTCCGATTATTTGGTGAGAAGTCAGAAGAGCAGGTGCGTTTTGAGTATGCTCAATCCTTAATTCAATATCTTGCCAGAACCTATAATCCACAAAATCCTTTCCCAGGTATAGAGAGCAGACTATCTGTAGAAATGGTCCACGGTTAATTCGTAGCTGTTTTAGCACAAGTCGCAATTGATGAGCTTGTGAGACATGGCTATCTATATTATAGACTAAATGAAAAACCACTCATTTATTGGTTTGGTCACAAATGGTTTGTAGAAAGTGATATGTCTCACCCACCTGGGTATTATCCTTCTTGTTAATTTGCAATTAGCATATTATGGCTAAAACGCATGAATACTCGTTTTAGCCAGTTTACTTTATGTCTGAAGTTTTTCAATCATGTTCAAACCGATGCTCAATTCTGTTTGAAGGTCATAGTATGCACTATCCAATAGTGTCCAACTACATGCATTTTTATTCAATCTCTTGTTAAGCATAAACCAAGAATTTAAGATGTCGAGCACCATCTACTCAAACAAAGGGGGTAATATCAATTATTAGATCCTACCGACCGATCATAGCGATGCTTGAGGGCAAATTTATATGGAAACTAGTAATTCGACTTTTATGGTTACGTTGGTAACTTTGAAAAATCTCATGTTTATTAACTAAATGGTTGAGGCCATGATATTATTGGTATAGTTGAATCCAATGTTGGAAATAGTAAACAGAATTGATTTGATGTGGCTCTATAAGTTTTGTTGGTACATTTGTTGGCATTCTTTTAAGAGATTGACTGAAAATCTACTTTAAATACATCTCGGTTATATAGTTTTGTGAATCCTGCTCCCGCAACCAAGTTTTCAAGCCCTCGGTTCTACCGAGGTCTTGGCTTGATTGCCGGGTAAGTGAATCTTATACCTTTAAGAAGGTCGTCTGAAAACTTGATGTTCGGCTTTTCAGACGACCTTTTTATGTCAATCATTTTCGTGGACAGAGTCCACGCCACGGCACTTGTGTTGTCAACAAACTTTGTAGCGTGGGCTTGGCCCGCGAACCACTCAAGATTTCAGGTGACCTGTTCAGCTGAGCAGGAGCTAACTTTAAACCAGTACGGCGTTGCCTCGCCTTGTCGTACTATCTGTACTCGTCTGCGGCTTCGTCGCCTTGTCCTGATTTAAATTTAATCCACTATATCTTCGTGGGTAGAACCTACGTTACGGATACCGAGTCAGCCAAAACCGATAGAAAGTTCAAATATGAAAGGTCGTCTGAAACCTACATCGGGTTTTCAGACGACCTTTTTGCGTCAATCATTTTCGTGGACAGAGTCCACGCTACGGCAATTGTGTTGTCAACAAACTAGTGTGGGCTTTGCCCAACGAATCGCTAAATATTTCAGACGACCTTTCCTACACCTTCCCGCATCGGCAATATCAGGCTTCACTTCTGTCCGCTTTGTTCCACCTGCCGTTTGAAGCGTGTGCCTGCAGGCGTGGTAGAAAGGGCGGGGGAGAATTGGCGGGAGACTTGTGAGGCGAAGATGCAGGCGATGAGCAGCCAGAAGAGGAGGTTTTGTCCGCCGGTCATTTCCATCACGACGACGGCGGAGGTGAGCGGGGATTGGGTGGCACCGGCGAGGAAGGCTGCCATGCAGATGAGGACGAGAACGTGGGTGCCTTGGTCGAGTCCGGTGAGGACGGCGATGCGTTCGCCTAAGCACTGCGCCTATGGTCAGGGAGGGGTGAAGATGCCGCCGTGTCGCCCAGTAGCTCAGGACGGTGGAGAACCATTTGGCGACGGCGAGTCCGGCGGGGCTTCTGCGGATGCCGCGAGGGCTTGGGCGGCTTCGTGGTAGCCTGTGCCGTGGTGGTTTTTGCCTTTGGTAAAGCGTGCCGATGGCGGCGAGCAGGATGCCGATGAGGGCGGCGGTAATCAGGGGTGGAGGCGGAGTGTTCGCGCCATTTGGCGGGGCGAAGGCGGCGTGGCGCTGAGATACAGGGTGCGTCCGAACAGTCCGCCGGCGATGCCGCACGCGAGTCCGCAGCCCAATACCCAGCCGAGCATATTGTCGAGCGCGCCGCCGCTGAAGCCTGAAAAATAGGGATTGTTGCCTTGGATGGCGACTTGGATGAAACCGGCGGCGAGGACGCCGAGCAGGATTTGCCGCTCCCAACGCAGCATGACTTCGCGCCCGAGTTCTTCGATAGCGAAAAACTCACGCCCGCCAGCGGGGCGTTGAACGCGGCGGCAAGCCCGCCTGCCGCGCCCTGCGGCGATAGAGATCGTTTTCCCGCATGCCGCGAAAGGCGAAGCCGTGTTTTTTGCACCATGCGCCCCACGCGCTCATGACTGCCGCGCCGACTTGGACGGACGGCCCTTCACGCCCGACGGATGCGCCTGCGCACATGGCGAGGAAGGTCAGTGGGATTTTGAGAGGGTTTCGCGAGGCGGATCAGGCGGGTTTGTTGGCGCCGTAGGGCAGGGCGAGGCTGGCGAGCACTTGCGGGATGCCGCTGCCGGAGGTGTAGGGGGCGAAACGGCGGGTGATCCAGACGATGAGCGGCAGCCCGAAGGGCAGGGCGACCCAGGCAAACCAAGGATATTTTTGCACCAGCCCGCATTCGTTTCAACGCGAAATCCGCCATCCAGGCAAACAGGAGGGCGGTCAGCGCAACCAGTGCCGAACCCGCCAGCAGGAACAGAAAAGCAATGCTTTTACGCGAGATGCGGCGGGTTTTGGCGGATTTTGTGCGTGATGTGGTAGGCGGGCGGTTTGGTCGGCATGGTATGCGGAAGTGTGGAAAAGGTCGTCTGAAAAGGGTTATTGCGGAAGGCGGTTTATCAATGCGCCAAGATAGCCTAAACCGAAAGACAGTAAAAATGCAGAAGCGATGCCGACAATCCCCAGTAATAGATCGGTGCTGCGCAGGTTTGTCAGTGGTGGCGCGCAGCAGTTTGAAATAGAGTGCGAACGTGGCGGATGAGATGGCGGCAGTCAGTAAACAGCCGAAGAGGGAGACAGATGAATAAGAGGCGTAGGCGATTATTGCAGGTTTCAGTGTGTAAAGCACGCCCGCGCCTACCGCCCATTTCCAGATGGGATAGAGCCTGTCGGGGAAATCCAGCGTCCCCACAGCTTGAAATCTGCCGAATGCCAATATCAAAGCAATGTCAAAAAGATGGATGCAAAGAGTAACATCATAAAATAATTTCCTTGTGAGTAAGATGTTTTTGTTTTTCAGACGACCTCGGGGTCGTCTGAAAAAAGAGGGGGCAGCCTGTTGCCCCTCCAGTCAATGCATAATAAATAATTTCGCCCAATAAAACAATTTTTCGGACAGTAGGGTTAAGGCTATACCTGAAAGAATGCCCAGTCCCCAATAGATAAACCGGCGGCGTTTCGGGTTGGATGTGGTACGCAACATTTTGAAATACAAAAGCAAGCAGCCGAACATGCAGATGGTTTGAAACAGGATGAAGGGGAGGCTGTCAATGGCTTTGGAAATCGAATCAGAAAGGCTGCTTGTCACTGTGCGTATACATAAATAAATCAAAGCCGAGCCTGCCGCCGAATGCCAAAAAGGGACGGATGTGTCGGATGAGTCGGTTGTCCTGTGGGGTTGAAGCCTGCCGAATAACAATATAAAGACAATGTCAGACATAATGATGACTCCCTTGACGTAAGCTGTTTTTGTTTTTCAGATGACCTCAGGGTCGTCTGAAATGTTATGGTGCGGCGATATGGGGCAATACCGCGCTAAAGTGTGTCAGTACGTTGATCATCTGCAACGCCGAAGCGGCTGCCATATCCCCAGTAAATACAGTGATGCAGCAGAACAGTACGGGCTTTCGCAAATAAAGCCCGCGCTAGGGTTTTGCGGTTGGTCTAAAGGTCGTCTGAAACGGTTTTCAGACGACCTTTTTCGTACCGCCTTAACCTGTATTGCGCAAACCCTTGTGCTACGCCGTTGATGGTCAGGTGCACCATCAGGAGGGTGTGCGGATCGTGCGGGTCTTGCGCAGGCGTTTGAGCATGGCGACTTGCAGGCCGTTAAGCGCGTTCAGGTACGGAATCCGCAGGGCGAGCGAACGGGCGAGGCTGCGGTTGTCGCGCGCAAGAGTTCGTCGGTTTGCAAAAGGTCGAGCAGGGCTTTGCGGCTGCGTTGGTATTCTTCCTTAATCATGCCGAAGATGACGGCGGCTTTTTTTCGGGCGATTCGCTCCAGCCGGCGTAGTTTTTCGGCGAGGGTGATGTCGGTTTTTCGCCATGACTTGTTCCATATTGAGAGCATGGCTTGAAGAATGGGTTGTGTTGCGCGTGTTCTCGCAGGGCGGCGAGGGTTTCGGTTTGCCTTCGCACAGGCTTTTCCACCGCGCTGCCGAAGCCGTACCACGCGGGCAGCATGAGGCGGTTTTTGCATCCATGAGAACACCCACGGTATCGCGCGCAAGTCCTGAATCCGCGCTAGGTTTTTGCGGCTGGCGGGACGGCTGCCGAGGTTGAGGGTGGCGATTTCGTATGGGGCTGGTTTGCAGGAAATAGTCGATGAAGTCGGGGTGGGTAATCAGCTCGCGGTAGTATTTGAACGACACGTCCGACAATGCCTCGCATGAGCGCGGGTTCGGGGTCTTTTGATCGGGCAGCAGGCTGGCTTCGAGCGTGGCGGCGACGAGGGTTTCGAGGTTGCGCACGGCGCTGCCGGGTCGGCGTATTTGGCGGTGATGACTTCGCCTTGCTCGGTGATGCGGATTTGTCCGGCCACGCTGCCTGCGGGCTGGGCGAGAATGGCTTGGTAAGACGGGCCGCCGCCGCGTCCGACGCTGCCGCCGCGGCCGTGGAAGAGGCGCATACGGACATCGTATTTTTTGAAGAGTTCGACCAAGCCCAATTCCGCCTGATAGAGGCACCAAGAGCTGGTAACGTAGCCGCCGTCTTTTGTTGGAATCGGAATAGCCGAGCATGATTTCTGAATGTTGTCGCGGCTTTGCAGCAGGTCGCGGTACCATTCGTTGCTGAACATGGTTTCCATGACGGAGCAGGCGTTTTCGAGGGCTTCGATGGTTTCGAAGAGGGGGACGATGTTGATGCGGCTTTGCGGTTTGCCGTTTTCAACTGTCAATAGACCGCTTTCTTTAAGCAGTAGCGCGAGGGCGAGCAGGTCGCTGGGCTGTTCGCAGTTGGAGATGATGCTTTGGGTAACGGCGTTTTCGCCGAATTCGTCTTTGATGTTGCGCGCTTCGTTGAAAATCGCCATTTCGCGGCGGGTGTGTTCGCTGTAGGGCGATGAACGGCTGGACAGCGGCCGCTGGTGTTTCAGCTCGCGCAGCAGGACGGTTTGTTTTTCCGTTTCGGAAAGGCTGCCGTAGTCTTCCAAACCGGCGTGTTTGAAGAGTTCGGCGACGACATCGGCGTGTTTTTCCGCGTGTTGGCGCAAGTCGAGCGGCATCATGTGGAAGCCGAACACGGACACGGAGCGGATCAGGTCGGCGAGCCTGCCTCGCCTCAAAAAGCGCGCTGCCGTTGTCGCGCAGGGAGCGTTGCAGCCGAGGAGGTCGTCTGAAAACTCTTGCGCGGAGGCGTAAGGCATCATAAAGCCGAATTTGCAGCCCATACCCAAGCCGAGCGAGCGGGCTTTTGCCCATCACGCGCGCCATGATGTAGGCGATGGCGCGGCGGTACGGCTCTTCGGTGCGGGCGATTTCTTCGTCGGGCGATTCGTCGGACAACGCCATCACATCGTCGTTGACTTTGACGCGGCGGACGGAAAGCGGCAGCTCGCGGTAGAGTTTGTCGAGTTCGCCGCGGTAAAAGCGGAACACCGCGTCGGCATGGCGGCGGAAAGCGAAACGCAGGGTTTCGGCGGAGACAAACGGATTGCTGTCGCGGTCGCCGCCTCATCCAGCCGCCGATTTTTAAGATGTCGGGCACGTCAACGTCAGGATAGGTCGTCTGAAACTCGCGTTCCATGCTGCGGTAGAGTTTGGGCAGCGCCTCGAAGAAACTCATCGGGAAGATGGATACGCCGTTGTTGATTTCGTCGTTGACGCTGAGTTTGTGGTGGCGCGTTTCGCTGGTTTGCCACAAGCCCAACAAGATGGTGTCGATTTCGCGGCGCACTCCCGCCAGCGCGTCGGCATGGGTGCAGCGTTCGCGGCGGGGCAGGAGGGCGCGGATGCGGCGGTTGAAGTTCAACACGGTTTGGCGTTGCACTTCGGTCGGGTGTGCGGTCAGAACGGCGGTAACATTGGTCGTATTTAATTGTTTTTGAACCGCCTTGCCGCCGACTTTCGCCGCTTTGAGTTTGCGTACCGTTTCCGCCAGGCTGCCTTCCGCGCCGCCGTGTCCCGCCTCTTCGTGGATTTGGCGGCGGCGTTCGTGGTGTACGTCTTCGGCGATGTTCAGAATCTGCGCAAACAGGCCGCAGGCAAGCGTCAGGTCGTGGGTTTGTTGTTCGTCCAGTTGCGGCAAAACCTTCTCAATCAAAGCCGCGCTGTCGTCCGAAGTGGACAACAGCTTGACCGTTTCACCACCAAAGGCGAGGCTTCTTCGTGCAGAAGTTTGTACAAAGACTGTTTCAAAAATTCCGCGTCTGCCGCCAGAGCCGCGTCTTTGGGATTGTTCAGGATATGCAGTTGCATGATTTTCTCTCTTTATTTATCTTAAAAACAAACGTAAAACATTGTATAGCAGGTCGTCTGAAACCGCCATCGGAAAGGTGTTGCAAAACGCCGAAACTTGATGTAACCCGCATCCGCACAAGCCGAGCCGTTAATTCCTTAACAAAACCGCCCGTGCATTTCAGTCCGATTATTCTGCCGTTCGTATCCGCAGCATAGTCCGAAGTGTAGAAATCCCGTAAAATATAGTGGATTAACTTTAAACCAGGACGGCGTTACCTCGCCTTAGCTCAAAGAGAACGATTCTCTAAGGTGCTGAAGCACCAAGTGAATCGGTTCCGTACTATCTGTACTGTCTGCGGCTTCGTCGCCTTGTCCTGATTTAAATTTAATCCACTATACTACGACATAAAAATCCCTATTTTCACGCAGGCACAGTATGTTCAACTTCAATTCCGTACGCGAAAACGACAAACGCCAACCCACCATCCGCACCGCCGTGGCAAGTGGCTCTATCAACATGAGTACCTCCGCCATCAAAGTTTTGGCGGAAAACGCCACCCAAAACGCAGGCATCCTCAACGTCGCCCGTGTTGCCGCCGTCCAAGGCATCAAGCAGGTCGGACTGATTGTCCCGCTTTACCAGCCACTCCCCCTGCAACACGTCCGCGTCGATTTCGATGTCGATGTCGAACTCGCCTACGTTAAAGCCACCGTAACCGTTTCCTCGGAAGTCGGCAAAAGCATCACAACCGAAGCCGTCACCGGCGTCAACATCGCCCTCATATCCATCTACGACATGATGAAAGAAGTCGACCAGTCTATGATGATGACCCGCATCCACCTCGAATCCGAAAGCGGCGGCGAACGCGGCCCGTTCGTATTCGACGATGCCTACGAAAACATCGAATTCTGATTGAACAAAAAAAGGTCGTCTGAAAACCGGTTTGAGGTTTCAGACGACCTTTGGCATGAGGCATACGGATAAATATAGTGGATTAAATTTAAATCAGGACAAGGCGACGAAGCCGCAGACAGTACAGATAGTACGGAACCGATTCACTTGGTGCTTCAGCACCTTAGAGAATCGTTCTCTTTGAGCTAAGGCGAGGCAACGCCGTACTGGTTTAAAGTGAATCCACTATACAACAGGGGGCAAACATCGGGACGGCGTTGCCCGTTTTGCCGATTCCATCCGCGATACAACATTCAGACGACCCATCATGAACGACCACCAACTGCTCCGATACAGCCGCCACATCCTTCTCGACGAAATCGGTATCGAAGGGCAGGAAAAAATCCTTGCCGCCCGCGTCCTCGTCGTCGGTTGCGGCGGACTGGGTGCGGCAGCCCTCCCGTATCTTGCCGCATCAGGCGTCGGCAAACTCATCATCGCCGACCATGACACCATAGACGATACCAACCTCCAACGCCAAACCGCCTTCACCGAAGCCGATATCGGACAAGCCAAAGCGCAAGTGATGGCAGGTCGTCTGAAAAGCCGTCAACAGCGCGTGCGACATTACCGCTCTAACCGAAAAAGCTGGACGAAGCCCGTCTGTCCGAACTCATGCGCACCGCCGACATCGTCCTCGACTGCACCGACAACTATTCCACCCGCCAAGCCATCAACCGCGCCGCTGTCGCCACCCATACCCCGCTGGTTTCTGGCGCCACCGTGCGTTTTGAAGGGCAAATCGCCGTGTACCGCCCCGATTTGCCCGACAGCCCTTGCTACGCCTGCCTGTTTGACGGCGACACCGCCGACGACGGCGCCTGCGCCCTCTTCGGCGTATTTTCCCCGCTGGTCGGCATCATCGGAGCCACCCAAGCCGCCGAAGCCCTCAAAATCCTCACCGGCGCAGGCGAACCGGCACACGGCAAACTGACGACCCACAACACCCTCACCGCCAAATGGCAGACATTCCGCGTCCACAAAAATCCGGATTGCGGCGTATGCGGCAAACCGTACAAGGCGTAGTAGGAAGGTTCACTAAAAGTAATAAAAGATGCGGAAACGGTGTTTCAGACGACCTTTTCAAGAAGATTTAAGTCGTAGGAAAGGTTGGTTTTGCATCGATAAAACTGCACCACACGGCTTATTTCACATAAAATGGAGTTGCCTGAATAACCAGCAATCTTGGGATACGCTATGGACACAGACCTCCAGCAAACTGAACACCCTGCAAATATCCTTCTCTCCTACCGATCAAGACAGACGCTATGCGGGAAAGCGGCTTTTGCGTTATATAGAGCCCTGCTTGGCGGCGCAAATATTGGTTTTGGTTCGGCTGCATTCCCTGCTGGTGTGGGGCAGTCTATTCGTCTTTGCTTGTTGGTTGCTCAACGGCATCAACAATACCTATATTCAAAACTGCTATCTGTTTGCCGATTCGCAAACTGACAGTTTGGAGTACTGTCTGTATAAAGCTGGGGACGACGGCAGCTCCCTATGGATAATGGCGGGTCTCATCTACGCCACCACAATGGTAACGTATTTCGAGCAGCGTTGGATATATCGCAGCTTTACCCGCATAGTCAGCCATCCTCTGGATGGGCGACGTTTCTCCGTCATCCTTTCAGCCGAAGGCCTTACTCAGGAGGAGGCAGGGCGCAGCAGGCATTTCCATCATTGGGCAGGCGTGGAACGTATCATCGAAGACCAAGCATTCCTGTTGTTTTATATCGACCGTAACATCGTCTATTTTATTCCGATTGCCGCTTTTGCAGAGGCGGGAATGGATGCCCACGCGTTTTATACCCGAGCGATGGAGTTGAAGGCTGCGGCAGAGTAGGTAAATCCAAACGAGACAAAGGCTACCTGAAAAACCATTTTTGGTTTTCAGGTAGCCTTTTTCTTCAAAATGCAGGGCTGATTCAGTCTTTCAACTTCGCCAACTGATTTTGAACTTTTGCCATTTTGTCTTCCAATTCTGCCAAATGGCATACATTCCGCGTCCACAAAAATCCTGATTGCTGCGTATGCGGCAAACCGTATCGACCCTAGAGCGACAGTTCGTTAAAAGTGATAAAAGATAGGGAAACCAAGTTTCAGACGACCTTTGTTATTATCAAGAACAATTAAGAAACCTCGTATATAGTCACACAAGGGATGCCTGCAAATTCAGCAATTTTCTTGTACAAGCTGCTAGCTGACACTTCGCCAACACCTGGGAAAACAACAGCAAAATCGGAATAAGCCATATCGGCATCAGTGGTATTCGACGGTAAAAAGCGATAATACAAATCTTCAGTTCCACAAATAGAACAAGTGAGATAGCCACCTTCGTCATCAAAATCAAACGAAGGCAATAGGTCTTCTATATCCATCTCCTCACCTTGAGCATAATGTTGACTGCAATGCGGACAAACAAGCTCGCCTTTTCCAAAGTTTTCCAAAGCAGTGAACAGCGTCGGCTCATCTTCAATCTGAAAGTAGATGCCGCGGGAATATCGGGCATTTTTTCACCTACAAATTCAATAATTCCTTTGTTGGTAAACGTATAACCTAGTTCTCCATAATAAAAAAACTTCTTGCAACTCAGGATAAATCCAACCTTGCTCCAGCATATAATTTCGGATCTGTTCTGCAAGCTCCTTTTTTTCTTCCCTACGGGAGATACAGGAACTATATAGTAGCGATGATCAGACATTTTTCCTTTTCAAAAAGGTCGTCTGAAACCCATTTTTCAGACGACCTTTCCGTTTCTTCAACCTATCAGTCTTTCAACTTCGCCAACTGATTTTGCACTTTCGCCATCTTATCTTCCAATTCCGCCAAATCGGCTTTGTCTTTTTCCACCAGATGCGCGGGGCTTTTTTCGGTGTAGCCCGGTTTGGAGAGTTTGGCATTGAGTTTGTCCAAGGCTTTTTGCAGCTTCTCGGCTTCTTTGCTCAAACGGGCGGTTTCGCAGCTTTTGTCGATTTCGACTTTCAGCATCAGGGCGCGCGCCGTTGCAGACGGCGACGGGCGCGTCTTCGCTTTCGGAAGGGCGGCGACTTGCTGTGCTTCGGTCAGGCGGGTCATCATCGGCAGGTATTTGAGGTAGTCCGCCAAGTCGTCCGCGCTTTCGACAAACAACGGGGCTTTCACGTTGGGCTGGATGCCCATTTCGCCGCGCAGGTTGCGGACGGTGCCAATCAAATCCCTGCAATACGGTCATTTGCTCGAAGGTCGTCTGAACGATTTGTTCGCGGTCGGCTTCGGGGAAACGGGCGAGCATGATGCTGTCGGCGGTTTTGGCGTCGCACATGGGGGCGACGGTTTGCCAGAGTTCTTCAGTGATGAACGGGATAATCGGATGCAGCAGGCGCAGGGCGGCTTCGAGTACGCGCAATAAGGTATGGCGTGTGGCGCGTTGGCGGCTGGCGCAGCCGGTTTGAAGCTGCACTTTGGCGAGTTCCAAATACCAGTCGCAATAGTCGTTCCACACGAAGCTGTACAGGGTTTCCGCTGCTAAATCAAAGCGGTAGGTTTCGTAGGCTTGCGTTACCTGCTCGATGGTCTGATTCAGACGGCCTATGATCCACATATCGGGGAAGGAATAGCCGCGCGGTTCGGTGGCGGTTGCGCCGTAGCCGCAGTCTTGGCTTTTCAGTGTTCATCAAGACGAAGTTGGTGGCGTTCCAGATTTTGTTGCAGAAGTTGCGGTAGCCTTCGGCGCGTTTGAAGTCGAAGTTCACGCTGCGCCCCAAGCTGGCGTAGCTCGCCATGGTGAAGCGCAAAGCGTCCGCGCCCATGCTGGGGATGCCTTCGGGGAAGAGTTTTTTCGTGGCTTCTTCCACTTTCGGCGCGGTTTCGGGTTTGCGCAGGCCTGTCGTGCGTTTCACCAGTAATTTGTCCAAGTCGATGCCGTCAATCAAATCCACTGGGTCGATGACGTTGCCTTCGGATTTGGACATTTTTGCCCTTCGTGGTCGCGCACGATGCCGTGGATGTACACGTCTTTAAACGGTACTTTGCCGGTGAAGTGGGTGGTCATCATAATCATGCGCGCCACCCAGAAGAAGATAATTTCGTAGCCGGTAACCAAGACGTTGGACGGCAGGAAGGCTTTGAGTTCGTCGGTTTCAGACGGCCAGCCGAGCGTGGAGAACGGCACGAGCGCGGAGGAGAACCATGTGTCCAATACGTCTTCTTCGCGGGTCAAGCCTGTTTTGCCGGCTTGTTTTTCGGCTTCTTCCTGATTGCGGGCGACGTAAACATTGCCTGCTTCGTCGTACCACGCGGGGATTTGATGGCCCCACCACAGTTGGCGCGAGATACACCAGTCTTGGATATTGTTCATCCATTGGTTGTAGGTGTTGACCCAGTTTTTCAGGGATGAAGCGCACTGCGCCGCTATCAACGGCTTTTTGGCTTTGTCGGCGAGGCTTAAGCCTTTTGAATTCGCTGTCAGGCTCGCCGCCGTTTGGTGTGGCAGACATGGCGACAAACCATTGGCTGGTCAGCATCGGTTCAATCACCGAACCTGTGCGGTCGCCTTTCGGTGTCATCAGCGTGTGCGCTTTGATTTCGACCAACAAGCCTTGTTCCTGCAAATCGGCAACCATTTGTTTGCGCGCGGTAAAACGATCCAAACCCGCGTATTTTTTTCAGGCAGGGCAAAGCCTTGTTGCGCTTCGCCTTTCGAAGTTGAACACTTCGGCGTTTGCCAGCACTTTGGCTTCCAAGTCGAACACGTTAATCAGGCGCGTGTCGTGGCGTTTGCCGACTTCGTAGTCGTTGAAGTCGTGTGCAGGCGTGATTTTTACGCAGCCGGTGCCGAAGTCTTTTTCAACGTATTCGTCAGCAATCACGGGAATGGTGCGGCCGGTCAGCGGCAGGATTAATTCCTTGCCAATCAAATGGGTATAACGTTCGTCTTCAGGATTGACGGCAACGGCAACGTCGCCCAGCAGCGTTTCGGGGCGGGTGGTCGCCACGATAACGGCTTCGGCAGGATTGTCCGCCAGCGGATAGCGGATGTGCCACATAGAGCCTTGTTCTTCCACGCTTTCCACTTCCAAATCAGACACTGCCGTGCCAAGCACGGGATCCCAGTTCACCAGGCGTTTGCCGCGGTAAATCAAGCCTTGCTCTACAGGCGCACGAACACTTCGGTCACGGTTTCGGCGCGCACATCGTCCATCGTGAAATACTCGCGCGTCCAGTCGGCAGAGCAGCCCACGCGGCGCATCTGCTGCGTAATCGTGCCGCCGGAAACTTCTTTCCATTCCCACACTTTTTCCAAGAATTTTTCGCGCCCCAAGTCATGACGGGACACGTTTTGCGCGGCAAGCTGACGCTCGACCACGATTTGCGTGGCGATGCCGGCGTGGTCGGTGCCCGGAATCCAGGCGGTGTTGCAGCCTTTCATGCGGTAGTAGCGGGTCAGGCCGTCCATAATGGTTTGGTTGAAGGCATGACCCATGTGCAGCGTGCCGGTTACGTTGGGCGGCGGCAGTTGGATGGAAAAAGACGGTTTGGTCAAATCCATATCGGGCTGGAAATAACCTTGGGTTTCCCAGTTTTGATAGTGTTTTGGATTCGATTTCGGCGGGGTTGTATTTGTCTCAACATGGTAAAAATGCTGTCTGTAAAAGGGTTTGCGGGCAAAACGTCTGTTTAAAAAAATAATTGCGGATTATAGCGCAAAAAGGTCGTCTGAAACGGAATATCGTTTCAGACGACCTTTTGAAACAAATCGAAACGGGCTTATTTGCCTTTTGTCGGATTTGGCTTCTTTTTCAAGGAAGCGTATAACTCAGGGTCGCGGTTTTTCAGCAGGGAGGCAATCGCCAAATCGTCGCGGTTTACTTTTGCCAAGTCAACGCGTTCGATGTGTACCAAGCGCAGCAGCTCGCGTACAGGTTTGGGCATATTACGACCGGATTCGTAACGTGAACCACCGGACTGAGTTACGCCGATACGGCTCCAAAAGTCCATTTGGTTCAAACCGAGTTTTTTGCGGATATCGCGGATGTTGTCAATTTTCTCAAACGACTTCATGAAAATTCCTTTTTCTTCTGTATTGTTTGTTGATAAGCAATTCCTGCTTCTTCACATTGGGAAAGTGCAAATTAGTTTTCGACGGCAAAGTTCCTTACAGGGGAAATCATTAATTGCGACATAGAAAAACTATCTATACTGAATTGTTAGACAGTATATTCGAAAAGAAGTTTTGTAGAATTCTTCATAAATTGGCTAAATATTTCCAAGTTAAATATTTTTATAGAAGAAAAAAACATTTTAAAAACAATAGGATAGTAATTGGGTATCGGTAATATTTTACACAAATAAACAGTCGTTTCAGGAATGTTGCGTTTGACATTATTTATTATACATAATTGTTTTGCATGAAATTATGGAGAAAGTACAGTGGAGATGGGCAAATTTGTCTATATCTCAGCCCGATGTTTAGATCTGGATTGGGTGGTCAGGAATGGTTTTTGATAGAGGCAGTTTTAAAAGGTCGTCTGAAAACGAGGGTTTGTGGGTTTCGCCAACAACCTTGTTTATATTTCAGACGACCTTTTTGCTTTGAAAGCGGGATGGTTTTGACAGATTAGGGTTTGCCGGTGGCAGGGGCTGATGGTCAGGATTTCGTAGCCGGTTTCTGTCACTAAAACTTCATGTTCCCATTGGGCGGAGAGGGAGCGGTCTTTGGTTACAACTGTCCAGCCGTCGTTTAGGATGCGCAGGTGGCGTTTGCCTTGGTTGATCATCGGCTCGATGGTGAAAATCATGCCGGGCTTCAGGACGACGCCTTGTCCTTTCCGGCCGTAGTGCAGGACTTGCGGGGCTTCGTGGAAACCGCGTCCGATGCCGTGGCCGCAAAATTCTTGTACGACGGAGTAGCCTGCGTTTTCGGCAACTTGTTGGCAGGCGTAGCCGATGTCGCCCAAGGTTGCGCCGGGTTTGACGGCGGCGATGCCCGCCATCATGGATTCGTGGGTAACGTCAATCAGGCGTTGGGCGATGGGGGAGACTTTGCCGACGGTAAACATGCGGCTGGAGTCGCCGTGGAAGCCGTCTTTTTTGATGGTCAGGTCGATGTTGACGATGTCGCCTTCTTTCAGCGGCTTGTCATCGGGAATGCCGTGGCAGATGACGTGGTTGACGGAGGTGCAGCAGGATTTGGGGTAGGTGGATTGCCGTAGTGCAGGGGGCGGGATAGCCGCCTCGGACGTTGACGTGGTAGTCGTAAACGAGTTTGTCGATTTCGTTGGTGGTTACGCCGGGCTTGACGAATTGTCCGATGTAGTCGAGGGCTTCGGCGACGAGTTTGCCCAGTTCGCGCATTTTTCTCGATTTCTTCGGGGGTTTTGATGATGATTTCGTTCATGTTGTTTCTTGATGGTTTCAGACGACCTTGTTGCGGCACAAAGGTCGTCTGAAAGGGAAAGGGATGAGTCGGCAGCTTGCTTTTTGGAACACTGCAACGAGGCGTGCGGACGTTTCAGCTTTTTGGATTCGGGGCTGATGCCTGAAGTTCAAATTAAAGTCGAATGCCAGTCCGCACTAGAATAGATTGTCGATGACTTCTTTGGATTTGGAAGGAGCCTTAGGTTTCGGCGTCGGCTTAGGTGCCGGCTTGGCTGCTTCGGGTTGGCGTTGTTCAGGTTTCGCCGCGGGTTTGGATTCGGCCGGCTGTTCCGACGGCGTACGTCTGTTGCCCGCTGCGGCGGGTGTGCTGCGCGGCGTTTTTCTTCGGTATCGGGTGTTTCGGTTACAGCAGGTTTGGCGTTTGCTTTGTTATTGGCGGTTTGTCTTCTAAGGCTTCGTCCTCAGTCGGGGCGGTGTTGCTGTTTTTGCCGTTTGATTTGTTTTTTTGGGCGGGATGACGGGATTGCGGGAATCGGTTTTCTCGTCGTCGTCAAGCTCGGCTTTGGCGGCAGGCTTGGTTCTGTCCTCTTCGGGAGCGCCGATGGGGCGCCAGACTTCGACAGGGTGTCTTTTGGGAACGGGTTTGTTTTTTAATGGCTTCGCGTTCTTGGGAGTCGTGGCTTTTTGATGGTGCTGATGACGCCGATGACCAAGGCGGCAACAGCAATGATGCAGACGCCGAAAAAGGCTCCGATTAGATGTTTGGGTTTGAGTTGGAATGAGGATTTAGGGGTTTTGGACATGATAAATCGGTAAAAATGAAATCAATCGGGCGGATTGTAGTCAGTAATAGGTCGTCTGAAACAAAATCAGGTTTCAGACGACCCGTCAGTCAAGGGGCAATCCCTATGGCTGTTGGGTGTAGTTTTGATACAGGGTAACGACTTTTTGTACGCCCACGGTGGTGCTGACGCGTTGGGTAACTTTTTCTTGTTCTTCAGGCGTCAGGATACCCATCACATAGGTCACGTTGCCGTAGGTCACGATTTTGACGCGCGCCTGCGTGGTGGGCTTGAGGCCCAAAAGGGCGGTGCGGACTTTTGGATGTGCCCCATGTGTCGTTGGTTACGTCGCCGAAGGTACGTCCTTGGGGGGCGACGGTGATGTAGTTGTACACGCCTTCGGCGGCTTGTTCGGCACGGGCGATTTGTTCGACGAATTGTTTTTCGCCTTCAGTGGCGACTTGTCCGAGCAGCAGCAGGTGGCGGTTGTAGCCGACGACGTTGAGTTTGGGGTGTAACCCTGCGCTTGGTTGTTTTGGCGCAGGTAGGAGCGGGCGGTGGTTTCGACGCGCACTGCCATTACGTTGTCGTCGGTTTGCGCGCCTGTGGTGCGGCGGTCGACGGCGGATTTGGTGCCGACTGCCGCGCCGCCGAGGAGTACGCCGACACAGCCGCTGAGTGTCAAGCTGAGGAGGAGGGCGGTCAGAACGGGTGCGGTATGACGTTTGATGTTCATATTTTTTCCTTGATGATGGGTTCGGCGGATATGTTTCAGACGACCTTTAAAAGAGGTCGTCTGAAAAAAGGCTTACATTCCTTCAAGCAACATAGAGTCGATGCAGTCGCACATGGCGTGTATCAGCAGGATATGGTTTTCCTGAATGCGGGCGGTGCGCGGGTAGGGGACGTTGAGCAGTACGTCGGTATCTTTGAGCATGGCGGCGATTTTGCCGCCGTCGCGGCCGGTCATGGCGATGACGTGCATATCGCGTTCGTGTGCCGCTTTGATGGCTTCGATAACGTTGGCGGAGTTGCCTGAGGTGGAAATGCCGACCAAAACGTCGCCGGCGCGTCCGAGCGCGCGCACTTGTTTGCTGAACACATGATCAAAGCCGTAGTCGTTGCCGATGGCGGTCAGCGCGGAAGTGTCCGTCGTCAGCGCGACGGCGGCAAGTTCCATGCGCTCTTTTTCAAAGCGTCCGGTCATTTCGGCGGCGAAGTGCTGCGCGTCGGCAGCCGAACCGCCGTTGCCGCAGGCTAAAATTTTGCCGTCGTTCATCAGGCATTGCAGCATCAATTCCGCTGCTTGAGCAGTCGGCTCGACCAATACTTTTTCGGCTTCCTGCTTGGCATGGATGCTTTCGGCGAAATGGGCGGCAACGCGCTCTTGTAATCGTCGTCATATCGTCAACCTGTAATATTCTTTATCCATTCGGGCGGGCGGTTTCCTTCTATCAGCACCGCATCGATGCGGCACGCGCTATCCGTCATGCCGTTTTGTTGCAGATAATACTCCGCAGACCGTTGCAGTTTCAATAACTTAGACGGCGAAATACTGTATGCGGCACCGCCGAAACCCTGATTTTTGCGGTATTTTACTTCAACAAACAGAATCATGTTACCGTTTTTGACAATCAAATCGATTTCACCGTAAGCGCAGTGCCAGTTGCGCGCCACGAGTTTGCAGCCTTGCGAAAGAAGAAACGCCAGCGCGGCATCTTCGCCCGCCACCCCTTGTTTGTGGTTCAGACGCATGGAAGTTTACCCCGTATAATATCGTTATATTGTTTTCAGACGACCTGATAAAGCCATGTTTCAAAAACACCTTCAAAAAGCCGCCGACAGTATCGAAAAACGGACATTATACGTTGTCGCCACGCCCATCGGCAATTTGGCGGACATCACCCTGCGCGCGCTCGCCGTCCTGCAAAAAGCCGACATCATCTGCGCCGAAGATACGCGCGTTACCGCACAGCTTCTGAGCGCATACGGCATACAGGGCAAGCTTGTCAGCGTGCGCGAGCATAATGAACAGCAAATGGCGGACAAAATCATCAACCATCTTTCAGACGACCTCACTGTCGCACAAGTTTCCGACGCGGGTACGCCTGCGGTTTGCGATCCGGGTGCGAAACTTGCCTGCCGCGTGCGCGAGGCTGGGTTCAAAGTTGTCCCCGTTGTCGGCGCGAGCGCGGTCATGGGGGCATTGAGCGTCGCAGGCGTTACCGAACCCAATTTCTACTTCAACGGCTTCCTGCCGCCGAAATCCGGCGAACGGCAGAAGCTGCTTGCCAAATGGGCGCAGGCTGATTTTCCTGTTGTAATGTTTGAAACCCCGCACCGCATCGAAGCCACCCTTGCCGACATGGCGGCCCTCTTCCCCGAACGCAGCCTGACCCTTGCCCGAGAAATCACCAAAACCTTCGAAACCTTCCTCAGCGGCACGGTTACTGAAATTCAGACGACCCTGAAAAACGACGGCAATCAGGCGCGCGGCGAAATGGTGCTCATCCTCCATCCTGCGCCCCGTGAAAAACACGGTACCTTGCCCGAGGTCGCGCAAAACGTTATGAAAACTCGCTGTCGAACTGCCTACCAAACAGGCAGCCGAACTTGCCGCCAAAATTACCGGCGAAGGCAAAAAGCCTTTGTATGATTTGGCGTTGAGTGGAAACGGGTTTCAGACGACGTTTGAGGGTGGGGGCGTCTGAAAAAAAGAGGGAAGGGCGGTTGTTGAATGATGATGGTATTAACGTGGATTATGTCCTGAATCACAGAATATTCTGCGAAAAGAAAATCTGCCAAAGACTTGCCTGATTTTTTTATCGTTTTTATTTTAAACGAAATAAAACAGAAAACCCTCATAAAGCCTGATGGTGAAGGTCGTCTGAAACGTTCAGGCGACCTGCTTTTTAAAAATTAAGATGAAAATATTGAAAATTCTGCAATCTAATGTCTGTAATTGTATGTAATGCGTGATATAATGCGAACTCTTTGTCTTACGTTAAGGCAAAGTCGGATATGAACTCACAAAGATTAACATATTGCTTGACGTTCATAGGCTTCTTGATTATATTTAGCCTCGCATTACTGTCGGGATTTCCCGTTTTTATGAAGCAGATTCTCATCTTACAAATTCTGGTTTTGACAGCGGTTGCGCTGATTAGCGCCGCATTTTCAGGTTTGGCAGGATTTTGGTCTGCTGTCGCAGGCGGGTTTTCCTATCTTATTCCCTCCGCTTTG
>BNJV01000535.1_pt1 | contig 42986 bp, 59 predicted proteins | sample 8540591 | NCBI WGS metagenome assembly BNJV01 (sample SAMD00202457, study PRJDB9452) | human saliva metagenome | host: Homo sapiens
GATGAAATTACTCTATACGGATGTTCGGACCCCCTTGACCCAGGTCCTGACGCAAGAAGCCGTAAGGTTAGTAGAAGATGGGAAGCGTGTATTTTACATTGCACCCAACTCTCTTTCCTTTGAAAAAAAGAAGCCAAGGTCTTGTCCTATCTAGAAGGTCAGGCTTCTTTTTGTCATTACTATAACGCGCTTTTGCCCAAATGGCCCGTTATTTCATCCTGAATCAGGTTTTTGAGGAGCAACCGTTAGATGACATCGGTCTAGGCATGCTATTTTATAAAGCCTTGTCTCACATGAAGGACCAGGACCTCAAAGTCTACGGGGCTCTTCGCAAGGATCCCCAGTTTATCCAGCAACTGGTCCAGCTCTATCATGAATTGCAGACGGCCCAGATGGATTTTACAGATTTGGAATTGATCAAGGAAGCTGAAAAAAGAGAGGACCTCTTGGCTATTTTTGAAGCGGTCTCGGAGATGTTGGTCCAGCATCAGTATGAATCCCAGTCCAAGATTGCTGTTTTACTCAATCAGATTGAAGAGGGGCACTTGGAAGAGCAATTGAAAGATGTGGCGATCGTCGTCGATGGCTTCACACGTTTTTCTGCGGAAGAAGAGGCCTTGATTGGTCTTCTCCACAGAAAAGGAGTGGAGATTGTCATCGGGGTCTATGCCAGTGAAAAAGCCTACCGAGCAACCTTTAGAGAGGGCAATCTTTACCAGGCCAGTGTTGATTTTCTTCTCCGGTTGGCAAAGACTTTTCAGGTTCAGCCTCAGTATTGTGGGCAAGCGATCGAAGACTCCTTCAGTCGCATTACACGGATGCTAGAAGCACGTTACGATTTTTCACAAGTGGAAGATGAGCTCAAGGAGCAAGATCGAACAGCTGTCCAACTCTGGCAAACCAATACGCAAAAGAAGAATTGGAATTTGTCGCTAAATCGATCCGTCAGCGCCTCCATGATGGGGCACGCTATCGAGATATTCGGGTCCTGCTAGGCGATGTTGAAGCTTATCAACTACAGCTCAAGACCATTTTTGACCAGTATCAGATCCCCTTTTATTTGGGACGAAGCGAAGCCATGGTTCATCATCCCTTGATTCAGGTCATTGAATCGCTAGGGCGGATCAAGCAGTTCAATTACCAGACAGAAGATGTCATCAATCTGTTGAAAACAAGTCTTTATAGTGATCTGACGCAAGAAGACGTCGATGCTTTTGAGCAGTACCTTCGCTTTGCGGAAATAAAGGGTGCTACAAAATTTCACAAGGCCTTTACCAGTAATCGTCAGGGCAAGTTCAATCTAGATGAACTCAATGCTCTCCGAGAACAAGTCGTAGGACCTCTAGCCTCTTTCTTTTCACAGCGTAAACAAAAGGTGACTCATCTCTTAAGCGCCTTTACAGCATTTCTGCAAGAGGCTCAGCTCTCTCAGAATCTACAAGCTTTGATCAAGGATCTAGCTTTGGAAGAGCAGGAGCGCTATGATCAAGTTTGGAAGGCCTTCCTTCATGTGTTAGAAGAGTTGAATCTGGTTTTTGAGGGCCAAGAACTGACAGTGGATGACTTTCTAGCTCTTCTCTTATCTGGCATGCAATTGTCACAATACCGGACAGTTCCTGCTACGGTTGATGTAGTGACGGTTCAGTCCTTTGACTTGATTGAACCCTTGACAGCCCCTTATGTCTATGCCCTAGGTCTAACCCAGGAGCGTTTTCCTAAGATCGCCCAAAACACCTCTCTTCTCAGTGAAGAAGAACGACAACAGCTCAATGAGGCCACCCAAGAAGGAGCAGAGCTCCAGGTGGTGACCAGCGAAAATCTCAAGAAGAATCGCTTTGTGGCGGTTTCGCTCCTCAATGCAGCGACCAAACAGTTGGTCCTATCAGCTCCTAGCTTGGTGAATGAAACGGAAGATAATGTCTCTCCTTACCTTCTAGAATTGGCCAAGAAGCCTATTGCGATCGAGTGGACAAGCAAACAAGCCCAAGCTTCCAGTGATGACATCGGGACCTACCGTGCTCTCTTGGCGCGTGTGATCGAACTCCATCAAGAAGAGATTTCCAGTGAGCTGTCCGCTGAAGAAGCCAGTTTTTGGGGTGTGGCCGTGCGGGTCTTGCGCAAGAAATTGCAAGCGGAAGGCATCCAGATTCCTCAGATTTCGACGGAATTAAAGAGTCGCCAGCTCCAGTCAGATACCCTTCAAGCCCTCTATCCTAAAGGCAAAGCCTTGACCTTATCCGCTTCTGCCTTGAATGAATACTACAAGCACCAGTATGCCTTTTTATCTGCGCTATGTCCTAGGGCTACAAGAGGATGAGACGATCCGACCAGACGCTCGCAGTCATGGAAATTTCTTGCACCGGATCTTTGAAAAAGTCCTAAAAGACAGCTCCGATCAAGCTTTTGATCGGCGTTTAAGCGAGGCGATTCGAGAAACTAGCCAGAAGCGGAGTTCCAGCAACTGTATACTGAAAGCGGAGAGACCGAGTTTATTCGCCACTTGCTTCTTGATACGGCAAAAACGACAGGACGGGTCCTCGCTCAGCAAACTGGCATCGAGACCATTGGTGAGGAGACCCTCTTTGGGGGGAGTACCCACACATCTTATCCACTGTCTGATGGCCGTCTCCTGCAGCTACGGGGCAAGGTGGATCGGATTGATCAATTGAGCGAACAAGGAGCTCTTGGCGTCGTGGATTACAAGTCGAGCTTGACGCAATTCCACTACGACAAGTTCTTTAATGGCCTGAATTCTCAGTTGCCGACCCTATCTCTCTGCGATTCAGGATCTAAAGGAATACAAAGAAGAGCAAGGGATTTTTCGGCGCCATGTATTTGGAAATGGGAGATCCCATAGTGGATCTGAAAAAGACCAAGACGGTCGACGATGCCATCAACCAAACCATGAAGAGTCAACAATACAAGGGACTCTTTATGGCAGACCAGGCAGCTTATTTGGGAGAGGCCTATGATAAAAACAAGGCCATGATGCTGAGCAAGGAAGAGCTGGACCTAATCATCTTGTATAACGCTTATCTCTATAAAGAGGCGGCAGAAGGGATTCTTAAAGGGCAATTTGCCATTAATCCCTTATAGTGAAAATGGGCGCAATATCGCACCATATGTGGACCAGTTTAAATCCATCACAGGTTTTGAAGCTGATCGTCACCTAGGTCAGGCACGATTCTTGACCAAACTAGACCAAAAAGGAATACGCGGTGAAAAGGTGAAAGCCGCTTGGATCGAGAAGATGAAGGAGGTCTTGAACAAATGATCAAACAAGCATTTTTGACAAGAGAAGAAATCAAGGCCCTTCAGGCCCAAGAAGCAGCTTCTAGCAAGGAGCAAAAAGCGGACACCGGAACAGATCGATGCTATCTATAGTTCAGGCACCAATATCTTGGTGTCGGCTTCTGCTGGTTCGGGGAAGACCTTTGTCATGGTGCATCGGATACTGGATCAGATCCAGCGGGGCATCTCCATTCAGGAGTCTTTCATCTCGACCTTTACGGTCAAGGCAGCGGGCGAGCTCAAGGAGCGTTTGGAAAATGAACTTGGAAAAAGCCCCTACAAGCGAGTGATGATCCTGAGCTTAAGCAACACTTGGCCCGTCAAATTGCAGATGTCGCAACCAGTGATATTGGAACCATGGACCCTTTACCCAAAAAGGTCCTAACGCGCTATGGCTATTTGCTCGGTTTGGCTCCCCAGTTTCGTATTTTGCAAAATGCTAGTGAGCAACGTCTCTTGCAAAATGAAGTCTTTCAATCTGTCTTTGACCGCTATTACCAAGGAAAAAATCAGGAAGCCTTTGTCCAGATGGTCAAGAATTTCACAGGCCAACGCAAAAATTTGTCCTTGTTTAAAGAGCAGGTCTACCAGATCTATGACTTTCTTCAGTCGACCAGTGATCCGGAGAAATGGCTGGGAGAGCATTTCCTAAAGGGCTATGAAGAGACCGATTTTGACCAGCTTGAAGGCGAGTTGATGGAGAGCATCCAGCAAGCCCTTTACGAGGCAGAGAACTTTTTTGACTTTCATTTGTCCAATGAAGGCCAAGCATTTGGCAAGGCCAAGTATTTGGAAGCGGTGCAAGAGGTGCTGGATCAGATTGCTAGTCTCTCAGAGCGCCCCAATAAAGAGCAACTGACCACTGTCCTAAAGGCGGTTGTTGCGATTAGCCGGGCTTCAAATGGGGGTGCCTTGACCAACAGAGCTCGCAAAGAAGAGCTAAAAGACCTGGTCACGGCCTACAACCAGGACAAAAACCTTCATATCAACCGCCTCAGAGACTTGGAAAATCAGCTCTATCAGTTGGAATTTCAAAAAACCTTCCACCATGAAGAAGGCCCCATGCTCTCCCTGCTTCGGGACTTTATCAGAGACTTTTCTCAGGCTTATCTGGAGCGAAAAATCCAAGAAAAAGCCTATGAATTTGGGGATATCAGTCATTTTGCCATTCAAATTTTAGAGCAATTTCCAGAGGTGAGACAAGCCTTTCAGGCGAGATATTACGAGGTCATGGTCGATGAGTACCAAGATACCAACCACACCCAAGAGCGAATGTTAGACTTGCTGTCGAACGGCCACAATCGCTTCATGGTGGGGGATATCAAGCAATCGATTTACCGTTTCCGTCAGGCGGATCCACAGATTTTCAATGATAAGTTTAAGGCCTATCAAGAAGAAGGGGCAGACGGGCGCTTGATCCTCCTCAAGGAAAATTTCCGGAGCCATGTGGAAGTGTTGGATGCGACCAATGATGTCTTTCGCCATTTGATGGACGAAGAGGTAGGAGAGATTGACTACAATCAAACCCACTATCTAGTTGCAGGAAGCGACAAGCAGCGGATGGCCTTGCCGCAGCATCGGGCAGAATTTCTGCTCTATGATGGTAGCCAGGACCAAGAAGAAAAAGACCGAAGACGAGGAAGCTCTCCCTGGTCTCGAGACCATTTCAAGGGTGAAATTCTTCTGGTTATCAAAGAAATTTTACGCCTCCATCGGGTAGAAAAAGTGCCTTTTAAAGACATCACGCTCTTGACTGCGACACGAACGCGAAATGACGCCATTCTGGAAGCCTTTGACCAGTACCAGATTCCGATAGTGGCAGATAGCGGACAAGCGCATTATCTAGAGTCATTGGAAGTGATGGTCATGCTGGATACCTTGCGGACCATTAACAATCCCTTGCACGATTATCCCTTGGTAGCCCTCATGAAATCACCCATGTTTGATTTTGATGAAGATGAGCTGGCACGGATTTCCTTACAGACTCTTACAGATCAAAAACAAGTGGCCTTCTACCACAAGATCCAATTAGCTCTTGAACAGACTGCAGAGCATGCAAATCTGATGGATGACAAGCTCCTAGCCAAAATCGAGAACTTCCTCCAGGTTTTATCTTCTTGGCGCGCTGCGGCCAAGACCCATTCGCTCTATGATTTGCTGTGGAAAATCTATGAGGATCGCTATTACTATGACTATGTCGGCGCCCTTCCAAATGGGGCCCAGCGCCAGGCCAATCTCTATGCCTTGACACTTCGAGCCAATGACTATGAGAAGGCCAGCTTTAAGGGTTTGTCGCGTTTCATTGCCATGATCGATAAGATCATTGAGAATGAGCATGATTTGGCCAGCGTTCCTCTTGCAGCACCAAAAGATGCCGTCCAGCTCATGACGGTTCATAAGAGTAAGGGGCTAGAATTCAAGTATGTCTTTATTCTCAATATGGATAAGGCCTTTAATCGCAAGGATCAATCAGGGGCCGGTCATCCTCAGCCGTCAAAAAGGGATTGGTTTTAAATACATTGCCAACCTGCCAGTTGAGACCGAAAATCCAGCCACCCCTGAAACCATCCGCCTGCAAATTGAAACGCCTTGCTACCAAGGCAATGTGGAAGAAACAAAAATTGGCCACCATTTTCGAGCAGATGCGCCTTCTTTACGTCGCTATGACACGGGCTGAGCTCAAGCTCTATCTGGTTGGAAAAGGTAGCGAGGACAAACTGCGCGATACCGATTGGGGTACCAGTCGCAATGGCAAGCTAGATCCAGAAAAAAACGAAAAGAATGGACCTCTTATCAGGACTGGCTCTTTGCTATCCAAGATGTGTTTGCTAAGAATACCCTGGCTTATGACACGCGTTTCGTGACAGACCAAGACTTGACATCGGATCAGCTGGTGCCTATAGAGAAAGAGCAAGATGCTCGCTTTGATCAGCTCAAGGATATCCGCCAGTCAGAGGATATTCGTCGGGCCTTGGATATCCTGGAAAATGTGGATAGGCTCAATCAGCTGTATGCTCCAGCCATTCATTTGCCAAGTGTCCGTACCCCTAGCCAGATCAAGAAATTCTACGAGCCGGTCATGGATGCCAATGGCGTTCAGATCATGGATGCGAAGACTGTAAGGCCTGACTTTGAGCTTCCAACTTTTGGTCAGGAAGAAGCCGTGACGGGAGCCCAAGTTGGTAGTGCTGTCCATGAACTTATGCAGCGCGTGCCTCTTGGAGCAGCAATCAATCTGGATACCTTGCATCAAGCCTTAGAGCAAGTCCAAGCAGCGCCAGCAGTCAAAGCTCGCATCAAGCTAGAGGCCATCCTCGCTTTCTTTGAGACGCCTTTGGGGACCTTGCTTCAAAAAGAAGCCCTCGTGTTCATCGTGAAGCTCCCTTTGCCATGCTGAAGAAAGATCCAGCCAGTGGAGAGGACTTCGTCGTGCGGGGGATCTTGGATGGTTACTTGGTGCTAGAGGACCGGATCCTGCTTTTTGACTACAAGACAGATTCCTACAAGGTTCCTGGGCAATTGGTCGAACGCTACCGAGATCAGCTTGATCTCTATGCAGAAGCTCTTCGCCGTTCCTATGGCCAAGAGCACGTTGAAAAATATCTGGTGCTCTTAGGTGGATCCCATCTAGAAGTGGTGAAAAGTGGAGTAACTCATGGCAATTGAACAGGAAAAAAATCAAACGTATCCAAAGAATGGAAGGTTATTTGAATGACTATGCTAAGACTTTGGAAGATACAAAAAAAGCAGTGGATCGACTAAAAGAGCATCAAGAGAGCTATATCCAACTGCGCGATTATTATAGTAGTCAGGTCTATTTTGACGACTTGGATCTGTCCAATCAAGCTGATTTTCCAGCCGATCTTCCTTGTGGTGTCTTGTCTGAAGATGCTGTCTATGATTTGTTAGATGAGCACTTTCAGATGGGAGTAGAACTCTTGGAGATCGCAACGAAGATGATTAAAGAACGGTGATATTTCAATCTAAACTTCTTTGAACCACACAAAAAGCTCCGGTTTCCCGGAGCTTTTAGATTGAAGACAAATGTCATCATAGAAACTTTCCTTAGGTGAGTACGGACGTCAGCGAACTTCTACGAAGTTCCATGACTTAGTTTTGAACCTAAAGTCTCAAAACTACCGAGTGCTAGAAACCATCGTGTTTCTAGCACTTTTCTCACGGCGGAAAGTTTCAGTATATGTTTGACTGAGCCAAAAGAGTATATATCATTCTAATTATTTTTAGCATTACTTATATTAGCTTATCTTGACAACCCCTACCAGCAATAGAAAATTTTTCCAAAATGGGCTTTTTCTTCAGCAAAAAGCTCCAGTTTCCCGGAGCTTTTTGAATGATTAGTGTGAGACACGGCGACGTGCTGCTTTTTTGCGGTTTTCTTCGATGAAAGCTGCTTTTTTTGTTCTTCTGGCTCGATTACTTTCTTCTTGAATGTGTAAACTGCACCTGCGACAGCCGCAACTGTACCAGCAACACCAGTAACAAAAACCTTTACCAAATCCTTTAGCCATGAGAATTTCTCCTTTTCTGAACTTTAAATATTTATGTTATAATATATGGTAACGAAAAAAACGTGAATTTTTGCAAGGAAAAAAACGATGAAAACCAAGATAATTGTGATTGTGGGACCGACTGCTGTTGGAAAGACAAGTCTTGCGATCGATTTGGCTCAAGCCCTCAATGGTGAAATCATCAGTGGCGATAGCCAACAAGTATATCGCAAGCTGGATATTGGAACAGCCAAGGCGACGCCAGAGGAGCAAGCTGCGGCTCCCCATCATTTGATCGATGTACGGGAGGTAACCGAGTCTTACTCGGCTTTTGATTTTGTAGAGGAAGCCAAGCAGGCCATCGAGGATATCACAGCTCGATGCAAGTTACCCATCATTGCTGGTGGGACGGGTCTCTATATCCAAAGTCTTCTCGAAGGCTATCATCTCGGTGGTGCAGTTCCTCATGAAGAGATTCTAGCCTATCGGGGTCAATTGGACTTGTTATCGGATGAAGATTTATTCCAAAGGGTGACGGAGAAAGGCCTTGTGATTCCTCAGATCAATCGCCGTAGAGCCATGCGTGCTCTTGAAATAGCGCATTTTGGCCAAGACCTAGCCAACCAAGAGACCGTTTATGAACCCTATCTGATCTGTCTAGATGATGAACGGTCCTTGATCTATGATCGCATCAATCGTCGAGTCGATCGTATGCTAGAGGAAGGCTTGCTGGAGGAAGCTCGGTGGCTCTATGACAATCATCCTGAGGTTCAGGCGGCTAAAGGGATTGGCTACAAGGAACTCTTTCCCTACTTTTAAGGGGGAAGAGAGCTTGGAGGAAGCCAGTGAGATCCTCAAGCGCAATACGCGACGTTTTGCCAAACGGCAGTTGACCTGGTTTCGAAATCGAGATGGAAGTGACCTTTTATGCCATTTCTGACCCCCATTTTTAAGGAGCAGGTTCTTGCAGATGTAAAGGAGTTTTTACAGCATGATTGAAACAGAAAAGAAACAAGAACGCATCCTTTTGGTTGGTGTGGAACTACAAGGCATGGACAATTTTTGATATGTCGATGGAGGAGTTGGCGAGTCTGGCTAAAACAGCCGGTGGAGATGTTCGGGGCTCCTATACACAAAAGCAGGGAGAAATATGATACCAAGACCTTTGTCGGATCAGGAAAAATTAGAAGAAATTGCTCAAATGGTCGAAAGCAGATGAGATCACAACAGTAGTAATCAATAACCGTCTGACACCCCGGCAAAATGTCAACTTAGAAGAAATCCTTGGGGTTAAGGTCATTGACCGGATGCAGCTGATTTTTAGATATCTTTGCCATGCGGGCTCGGAGTCATGAAGGGAAGTTGCAGGTGCACTTGGCCCCAGCTTAAATACCTCTTGCCTCGTCTCGTCGGTCAAGGGATTATGCTCAGCCGTCAGGCCGGGGGAATTGGTTCTCGTGGACCGGGGGAAAGCCAGTTGAGTTAAACCGCCGGAGCGTTCGCAATCAAATCACTGATATTGAACGCCAGCTCAAGGCTGTTGAAAAAAACCGGGAAACCCTTCGTGAAAAACGCTTGGAATCACCAGTCTTTCAGATCGGTTTGATCGGCTATACCAATGCAGGGAAGTCGACCATTATGAATCAGCTAACCAGTAAGAGCCAATATGAAGCGGATGAGCTCTTTGCGACTTTGGACGCCACAACCAAGAGCATCCATCTAACAGGCAATCTGCAAGTGACGCTGACCGATACGGTTGGCTTTATCCAAGACCCTGCCAACAGAGTTGGTTTCGAGCTTTTAAGTCAACGTTGGAGGAAAGTAAGAATGTGGATCTTTTTGGTCCATGTCATCGATGCCTCTGATCCCAATCATGAAGAGCATGAAAAGACTGTTCTCTCTATCATGAAAGACCTCGATATGCTAGAGATCCCTCGTCTGACTCTTTACAACAAAGTGGATAAAGTAGCGGACTTTACACCAACTCAGACACCTTACCGTCTGGTTTCAGCTCGCTCTGAAACAGCCCGTGAGGATTTGCAGGCTTTGTTCCTAGAAAAACTGAGAGAACTCTTTGTTCCCTTTAGCATTCGCGTTCCCTTTTCAAAAAGCCTATCGGACACATGACCTAGAGACGGTCGCGATCATTGACCAGCGAGAATTTGAAGAAGATGTCGAGGTCATTCAAGGCTATATCGCAGAGAAAAAAATAAGTGGAAGTTGGAAGAATTTTTATGACGGATTACGTTGATTTAGCAATAAAATATGGGGGCTATACCAGTCTCGATCGGGTCTATCTAAACAATCTATTAAGCACCATCCCTGAGGAATTGCGGCTCCGGATGATTACGCCTCCACCAAGTGTGATCAACGCTTATTTCGCTGAGCTCTACCAAAAAGAAGAGCCCAAAGGTGGCTATGGATTATTTCTTGGACTTGAGCCGGGCATTTGACCTGTTCACCGTTGAGCAAAGCTTTGATGAACGCAAAGCCCTTTATCCGCCTCAACTTATCAGGTAAGTCTTATGAGCTTAGCCTACGTAAATGAGGAAATGGCCTGTGTCTTTGCTGAAAATCCAGAGGCGGCAATCACCCCTTCGATATTATTCGAAATCGCAGAGATCTTTCCGCATTGTTTGGTCTTTGAAAAAGATGGCAAGATCTGTCTGCAAGAGGCCGGCCCAGAAGTGGTCACTAAAACAGAAGCCCTCTCAGCTCTAACTGACTTGATGACCTTGGAAGATGGACGCTTGAAACTGTCAGGTTATAACCAGGAGGAGCTTCTTGAGCTGGCGCAGGCCTACCCTTTCCCCTTTCTTTCCGTTCAGAGAACCGGACGGCCATGATTTATATAGATAGAAAGTAGACAATGGACATTCAATTTTTAGGAACGGGAGCTGGGCAACCCTCAAAAGCCCGGAATGTATCGAGCCTAGCGCTCAAATTGCTAGATGAGATTAATGAAGTCTGGCTCTTTGATTGCGGCGAGGCGACACAGAATCAAATTTTAGAAACGACCATTCGTCCGCGAAAAGTTAGCAAGATTTTTATCACTCACCTACACGGAGACCATATTTTTTTGGTTTGCCAGGTTTCCTCTCTAGTCGGGCCTTTCAGGCCAATGAAGAGCAGACAGAGCTGGATATTTATGGTCCAGCAGGGATCAAATCCTTTGTGATGACCAGTCTTCGCGTATCGGGTTCTCGCCTGCCTTACCGTATTCATTTTCATGAGTTCGATGAAAACTCTCTAGGAAAAATTTTAGAAACGGAAAAATTTACAGTTCATGCAGAAGCCTTGGACCACACCATCTTCTGTGTGGGCTACCGCATCATGCAAAAAGACCTCGAAGGAACGCTGGATGCGGACAAGCTCAAGGCCGCAGGGGTTCCATTTGGACCGCTCTTTGGTCAGGTTAAAAATGGGCAGGATGTGACATTAGAAGATGGGACCAAGATCATTGCTGCGGATTATATTTCAGCCCCTCGACCTGGTAAGGTCATCACCATCCTAGGCGATACACGAAAGACCAATGCCAGCGTCAGACTGGCGGTCAATGCCGATGTCCTCGTCCATGAGTCTACCCTATGGTAAGGGCGATGAGAAGATTGCTCGGAAGCACGGACACTCGACCAACATGCAAGCAGCAGAAGTGGCGCGTGAAGCAGGGCCAAACGCCTTCTTCTCAACCACATCAGTGCCCGCTTCCTCTCCAAGGACGTCAGCCAATTGCGCAAGGATGCCGCGACTATATTTGAAATGGTCCATGTGGTCAAGGACCCTAGAAGAAGTGGAGATCTAAGATGCGAACCATCATCATCACAGGAGCAAGTGGAGGCTTAGCACAGGAAATGGTCAAGCTCCTCCCTGAAGACCGGCTGATTCTCTTAGGCAGAAATCAAGAAAAAAACTGGAAAAACTCTATGCCAGTCATCCTCAGGCTGAATGCATCGGGCTTGATATTACAGATTCCTCAGCTGTCCAAAAAGCTTGTCGAAGAGCTGACTCAGCGCTATGGAAAGATTGATGTCTTGGTCAACAATGCTGGCTATGGAATTTTTTTGAAGAGTTTGACCAGATCACCAATGTGCAAATTCATGCCATGTTTGAAGTCAATACCTTTGCCTTGATGAACCTTTCGCGCTTGATTGGTGCGCACATGAAGGAAGCAGGCAAAGGGGCACATCGTTAACATCGTCAGCATGGCGGGCTTGGTTGCAACTGCCAAATCCAGCCTCTATTCGGCGACCAAGTTTGCGGCCATTGGCTTTTCCAATGCCCTACGCTTGGAACTTATGCCCTTTGGTGTCCATATGACGACAGTCAATCCGGGCCCCATCCGGACTACTTTCTTTGACCAGGCAGATCCAGATGGAAGCTATGTCAAAGCTGTGGACCGTTATATTTTGGAGCCAGACTTTGTTGCTAAAAAGATTGTGAAGAATTTTTGGAAAACCTAAACGCGAGCTCAATCTTCCTTGGCTCTTGAACTTGACCCACAAACTCTATACCCTTTTCCCACGCATCTCGGACAAGCTCGCCAGCAAGATGTTTAACTACAAATAGGAGGAGCCAGATGGCCGCAAATATTCAAGCCTATTTAGAAACCCTCCAGCAACCCTGGGGACAGATCTATTATGATATCCTTTTTGAGCAATTAAAAAGATATCAAGGGCAAGCAGGGTCCTTGATTTTGGCAGTGGCTTTGGTCTTGTGGCCAATTACCTAGCGAAAGAAAATCAAGTCCTTGCTGTGGAACCCAATCAGGGAAATGGTGGCCTTTGCGGACACAAGACCATTCCTACCAGCAACTAGTTGGAAGTCTAGACCAGTTGGCAAGCCTTGAAGATGCCAGCTTTGATGTCATCCTCTGCCACAATGTCTTGGAGTATGTAGAGGATCGCAAACTGGTTCTCGAGGAATTTACCCGTCTCTTGAAACCAGGTGGCCTGCTCTCTATCGTCAAGCACAATGAGGTTGGCCGCGTCCTGCAGACTGTCGTCTTTGAAAATGATACTCAGAAGGCGCTTGATCTCTTAGCCGGTCAAGACCTGGAAACCCACTCCATGGGCTTGGCTCAGGCCTATGATCTCGATACAGCAGTAGAAGATCTAGCCCTCGAAGTTCAGGACTACCAGGGAATCCGTGTCTTTTATGCCTTGCAGGATAATCGCTTCAAAGACCAAGAGGGATGGCGAGAGTCCATGCTTCAAATGGAGCTGGCTGTTTGCCAAGAGTCCCCATATCGGGAGATCGCCTTCTTCCAGCACTATAGCTTAAAAAGGAGGTAAGATGTTACATTATAAAAAAGAAATTCCAGCGATGACAGACCTAGTTGCACTCTACAGCTCAGTCGGCTGGACCAATTATACCAACAATCCAACCATGCTAGAAGAAGCTGTCAAAGCCAGTCTCTGGAACTTGGCCGTCTATGATGAGAATGAGCTCGTAGCCTACATTCGCTTGGTAGGAGATGGCACTCTGTCCTTTTGGTGCAGGACCTCTTGGTGCGACCAGATCACCAGCGCCAAGGCATCGGAAAGAAACTCTTAGAAGAGGCTTTAGCAACTTTCCCCAATGTCTATCAACGGCTCCTTGTCACTGAACGTAGCGAGAAAAATCTTGCCTTTTACCAATCCCTGGGCTTTGTCGAACTGTCTGAGCAAGCTTGTACGGGGATGATTTATATGAAATAAAGAGGCTGGGACAAAAGTCCTAGCCTCTCAATTGTCTTTGGATTGTCGAGCAAGACGCAGTGGTTGAATGGGCTCTACTACGCTAATTTCATCAGCCCCTACTCAACTGTGCGGAGGCGGGCGACGAATCCGAATTCTAACGAATGACCGATTTCTGTCCCACTCTCTTATCGATTTGACTGACAAAGGAGGGAATTGATGGTAAAATGAGGGTAAAATTAGGAGGAGATGAAATGAAGACGAAAATAAAATGGAGCTTTTTGTTATGTTCGGTACTTATACCTTTATGTCTGAGTGCTTGCCAACAAGGACATATAGAAAAACATGGTTCTTCAAATAAAGAAATACAGAAGAAAATAGTTCGGAAAAACATTCACTTTGATAAAACTGGACCAGCTGCAACATTCGATTGGGATGCCAAGAGTGGTAGTAAATACATAACGTTTGAAAAAAACTTCCACAATATATGAAGCCAGATGATAGCGATGGAATTTCTATATATAGTTTGCAGCAGAATGAAGCTCCTCTCGATGAAGAGGAAAAGTTCAAAAAGCCCTTCAGGTCATTGAAGGGATCTATGTAGATCAAAGTGAAATAGGTACAGTAATTAAGGCCAGTGGGGCAACAAATCAAGAGAACATGTATACTCACCTCTGGAATGATTATATTATTCCGAAAATAGAAAAATAGTAGTACTTTTGATCCAAACACTTACGTGGAATATCTTGGTGAAAAATACCCCCTAAAAATATATGGTCCTATGTATTTAAAGCTCATGACGAATGCACTAGGTTATGAAAAAATATGAATTAAAAAGGCTATGCAGTTAAGGGCAACAAAGTATTCATTCGCATTCAGGTACCAAAAATACTTCCCAGAGCCTTTATCGAGATGGGATAAATATTCTGGAACGGAATTCAATCAAATGTTCTATGATTGGCTCGATAAATTGCATCAAAGATATGCTGAAAAAGAGACAAATCGAGATGATCATATTTCCTATATTATGCTTTCGACAGTTTTTAAAACAGTTAGTTAATAAAAATTTCGACGCAACCTCATCATCTGGTTATATTGAAAGTGGGTTTTACAATACAGAACTCACGGTTGAAATGGAAGTGACAGATCAGGGTGATATTCGAATAGATTCAAAAAACTTGGCTACTCTCTTACAAATCCCTCTACAAATGAAGGGGAAAAAAATCAGTATGGTAAGGAAGATGAAAATAATATCTTTTGGACGATTCCATCAGGAAATAATAGTGATGGACAAAAAGATAAAAGAAAAAAATTAAAAGAATTTTTAATCCAAAAGATCCTGTTAAAAGGCTATGCCATTGGAGAACCAGTTGTATTTGCTAATGGCTTAGTAGTTACACTGAATCGTGTAACAGACGATCCAAATTTAGATGTTCAGGATGATCAAGATCGTATCGATAAATCGAAAAACAACATCGACTGATCGTTGAATTCACACTATCAAATCAACACCTCTTCGTATTGAAAGTACCCCTAATTATTCCAATGTCGAACTCTATGATGGCCAGGGAAAATCTGCTTATATGTTGAATAATACTTTAAATTATGACCAGCCAACAGTTCTTGAGGCAGGGGAGTCAGCTAAATATAAAATTAACTATTTAACAGATGGGGATGGACCGTTTAGAGTCGTTTATGGTGATGCAAAATGGGTTATTCAAAAATAGAGAAAACCCCTAATTTTTTTAGCCAGCCTATTGTAAAAAAACTAGTTAGTTAAGAAATGATAATGAGCCACTATTATTTCATAAGGAGGTTGGGATATGAAATCCAATTTTTTCAAACTATTAGCAGGAATCCCACTTATTCTTTGTTGCCTGTTTCTTTCTAGCTGTAAGATCATGACACCGAGTGATTACAAAAAGGCTAAAGAAGTTGTTAGCGGTGAGCTTGCTCAAGTCGGTCTGCATGGAACGGTTACCATTAACAAACTGGAGTGGACTGCCCTAGAATTCCCACAGTATCATGTCAGTTACACCTACTCTGAGAAGACCTACGACGGTCAGACAGTGCGATTGGAACAGAATACAACTTTTGCGGATAACTGGTCAGATTCATATAATGACCATCTTCCAGAATATAAGGAAGTGTATTTGAAACAGCAATCTGTCCAAAAGAAAGAGAAGGAAATAGAGGAACAATTGAAAAAGCAATCTCTTGGTCTTCCGATTCAATTCTTTGGTTTCTTATCTACAGCTCATCATGATGAAAAAGGAGCAAATGTTGGACGCCATTGCCACCCAAAATCTTAAGGAAGGTAAGAAGGACTTTGCCGGCTACTATCAGATTCCTTTTCAGACTCTAATTGACCAAGAGTTAGTTGATATGACTATTTATATAGATGATACCGTATCCGTTAAGGAGCAAGACCTAAAAGCAGCAGCAAAAAAGCTAGATGCGAGCAAATTACCAGATGGTGCCTATAATTTCTACTATTACAAAGATAGTTATGTCGATTCCATCAGTTACTCCTTCAAAGTTAAAAGATGGAAAAGTTGTTTTTTATGAAGATCAAAAAGGATGAACTAGAGGATTAAAAACTAAAAATGAGTCTTCTTGGGTATCCTAATAAGATTTAATAAATCTATTTTTGTAATGCTACTTAAATGGAGGCTGGGACAAAAGTCCCTAGCCTCTCAATTGTCTTTGGATTGTGAGCAAGCGCAGTGGTTGAGTGGGCTGTCCTACGCTGATTTCATCAGCTTTTTACAGCCCCTACTCAACTGTGCGGAGGTGGGACGACGAAATCGAATTCTAACGAATGACCGATTTCTGTCCCACTCTCTTTTTCAACCACTGACACTTTATAAGAATCATGGTAAAATAGTTGGTAGGAGCTAGTGAATCGGAGGAACTGTTTATGCCTAAGTTATTTAAGTCAAAGATGTTTTTATTTACTTTTATTCGTCGTGGTAGTTGGCTCTGTTTACTCTATCAAAGAACAAATTCGTATAAGAGAATTGCGTCAGTATGTTCAATGGAAACCAAGGCCAGTCATTAAGGACTATGAATTTATTCATAATGGGAAAGCACTAGTTATCGAATGGGACGATGGTGATGAGAGAGAATTAATTGAAGAAGTTAATAATGGTAAACCACAATTTGCGTACCAACTTAATACACCTAATGGTGCAAGTGGTGAGCGCTATATCATGCAAGAAAGCTATAAGTTAAAAGCGAGTAGTGATAAGTTTTCACGTTATCGTACTGCACCGGATTCGGCGCCTTATCTAAGCTACAATGAGCCGAAAGCAGGGGAGTATTGGTTGATTGATGTATACGACACGAACGTTCGAAACCTAAAACCTAAAACCTATGATGTCTTTAAAATGGTACGTGACTACAATAAGAAATATATCCCACTCGATATTTCGGAAGAAATATACGAAATAGAAGATAATGAAGTATACTTTCTTATTACTATGTTAGCACCCAAGGAATCAAAAGTAGTGATTGAAAATGGGGCTATGAAAGTTGTTACGGAGGAGTTTAACGAGACTTCACAGTATCCGGTTGAGTTGGGTCTGATTGATGCAAAAACAGGAAAAATATCTAAAAAAAGTTCCTCTGGTAAAAGTGTTGAAGAAGTTAAAACGGAGTCAAAACAGAGACTTGAGAATAGACATCCATTCGCTCTTATGTCAAAAACGAAATTAACTGGTTCCGGAGGAAATGACTATATTTCTAGAGGATTACAACTTAGGTTTAATGAAAGTTTTAGGGAAACTGATAGGTACAAAAATATCTCTAGCATCAGCCTATCCGAAGGTCTATCAGATGTTGAAAAAAATCACTATCGCTCAGTTTTTATATTTCTTAGGCGAGGAAGATGTAGAGTTTCGTCTTTCCTTTTTAGAATTACTAACAAGTCCCTATAATTCATTTGTTAAAGATTTCACGCTTCCTGCTGATTTTTTTCAATAGATGGGCAAGAGCACCTTGTTCAGAATAAAGAAGAATTTCTTCGATACTTCAAATCTCAGCCTCAAAAACACAGTGCTAATTTTGAGTTAGCTCTTATGAATATATTTTACGAAGTAACACCAGAAGGATACCTAAGGAAAGAGCTTTTTAAAAATTTGACCATTCCCGTAGAGTTTTCAAAAGATGGTCAAGAACATGTGGTTCAAGATACGCTCCAATTTCAAGAGGTCCTCAATATTGAAAAGATAGAAAATGAAAAATTAAGGAAGAAAATAATAGAAGCTTTTCCCATATATGAAATAGATTGGAATACAAGTGAAGATACGAAAGAGCCTAGTGAAGTTTTCACAGGCTCTTTTTATATATTCTATCGTCAAAGTTCCATAGAAAGAGAGTGGGACAGAAATCGGTCATTCGTTAGAATTCGATTTCGCGTCCCACCTCCACACAGCTTCAACAGTCTGGGGAGACTGTTGAAGGTTACAGATAAAGGAAACTTTGTTTCCCTCATTAGGTCATATTTGAGCTTAAAAAGCGAACAAAGAGCCCACTTAACCACTGCGTCTTGCTCGACAATCCAAAGACAATTAAGAGGCTAGGACTTTTGTCCCAGCCTCTTCACGTTTCTTAGAAGTCTTCTTTCTTCTTAAGTGTCATAAAAGCAATAGCTGTAGCGACGAATGTCAAACCAGTTGCAAGAAGTCCTAACTGATCTTCAGTTCCTGTTGAAGGAAGAGATCGTTTATTTTCTTTAGGTTTGTCACTAGATTTAGGCTTGTCACTAGGCTTTGGCTTATCTCCATTGGGTGATGGAGTTTTAGGTTTGCTATTACTTGGTGTTGGTATATTTGGAATATCTGTTGATGGTGGAGGTGGAAGAAGTTTGTTCACCACGTTTCCTTTATCAACTTCAAGATTGTTAGCTGAAGCAAAGTCGCTTGCAGAAACCTTAATGGCTTTATCTGAAAGTTGGTAACCACTTGGAGCAGAGAGCTCTTTGATCACGTAATCTTTCGCTTCAAATCCAACAAAGCTTGCAAGTCCATCTTGACCAGAAATTGCTTGCGCTTGGCCTTGTCCATATGGGTTTGCAACAGGTGTCACCCCATCTGCTTCAAAGAGTCCAAATACTGCACCAGCAAGGAAATCACCTTTTTCATCTACCTTACGAACCTTAAGGGTGTACAGTTTCAATTCAGGATTATTCACTGTTGGAGGGGTTGGTGGGATGACCTTGTTAATAAAGGTTTTCTTGGCACCGTATGAAACAACTGCTTGGATCGCATTTGACGCTTCATCTTTTGTGACAGTAACTGTGACATCCACTTGACCTTCATCATATTGGATGTTTTGCCTTATCAGCTGGTACGACTTCTTTAATGGTATATTGATGAGTACCAATCGTGTCTTCTGTGTAGGCAATCGGATCAAAGGTCACCGTACCATCCGCAGCATTTTGTTTTGTTTGAAGAACAGTTCCATTTGCATCCAAGAGATTAAAGATAAATTCCCCACCTTGAAGGTCACGGCCTTCTAGAATTTTACTTGTGGTAATTTGTTTTTCACTTGGAGTTGGAGGTGTCGGAGGTGTATATGTGTTGGTAAAAAGTAAGGGTATCCATCTTACCATCGTATTTCACATCCGCTTTCAATTGTCCATTTGCATCTTTCGTGACAGTTACGGTTACAGTATGAACAGATTCGTCATAAGTAATAGCAGATTCTGGCGCAGCTGGTTTTTTTGTTCATCGATTGTGTAAGTGAAAGTACCAGCCTTGCTAAAGGTTACTGGATTGAAGAGAATGTCCCCATTCTCATCGTTTGTCTTGGTATCAAGGAGCTTACCATCTTGATCCTTGAGAAGGAAAAGTAAACTCATTTGCTTTTAGGGTGCGATCGCTCGTACCATTGATAGCTAATACTTTTTTTCGCCTTAAATTGAGCGGTTGTTGGTTTCTCTGTTGGAGGAACTGGAGTTGGAGGTGTCGGAGGTGTATACGTATTGGTAAAAGTAGGAGCATCCTTTTTACCGTCGTATTGCACTTCCGCTTTCAATTGTCCATTTGCATCTTTTTGTGACAGTTACTGTTACAGTATGAGCTGATTCGTCATATGTAATAGTGGATTCTGGCGCAGCTGGTTTTTGTTCATCGATTGTGTAAGTGAAAGTACCAGCCTCGCTAAAGGTTACTGGATTGAAGAGAATATCCCCATTCTCTTCATTTGTCTTGGTATCAAGGAGCTTACCATCTTGATCCTTGAGAAGGAAAGTAAACTCATTTGCTTTTTAGGGTGCGATCGCTCGTACCATTGATAGCCAATGCTTTTTCGCCTTAAATTGAGCGGTTGTTGGTTTCTCCGTTGGAGGAACTGGAGTCGGAGGAGTCGGAGGTGTTTTCGTATTTGTAAAGGTATTACCTTTTTCAGCATCTCCACCTGAGTAAGTCACAGTAGCGACGAGTTTGTCGTTTACTTTCTTCACTTCAACAGTAGCAGTAATGGTTTGGTTACTATAGTTGATAGAAGCATCCGTACCTTTGTTTTCGGTAATGGTGTAAGTATGTTTTTCCTTCTGCAGGATAAGAAAGTTCCTTAAAGGTTACAGTACCATCCGCTTTATTTTTAGCAGTTTCAAGGGTAGTGTCGCCTTCTTTCAAGACAAATTCAAATTGATCGTCTGTCAACGGTAAGCTTGTTTCACCTTCTTTAAAGAGCTTTTTGAACTTGAAGAGTAGCTTTTGCACTTTCTGTTTTAGGAGCTTCTTTTTGTTGGTGAAGGTATCTGTGTTAGTTTGACCATCAGAGTAGTTGACTTGTTCTACAACCAAGGCATTGTCTTTTTCAACCACTACAACCGTAGCTGTGATGGTTTTATCACTGTAGGTAATGGTCTTGTCCGTACCTTTTGTTTCAGTGATGGTATAGTTGAATGTACCTGCGTGGTCTACAGTGATGTTATCGAAAGTAATCGAACCTTCTTTTGTATTCTTAGCTGTACCAACAACTTTATCGGTTGAATCTTTTGCAACAAACTCAAAGTCATCGCCCTTGAGTTCCCCACCTTCAAATGCTTTTTTAAGGTTTAAGGTCACCTTAGCATTGGAAACTTTTGGTTTAGTTGATGTATTGACAACTTTGATGACATTTTGCATCATCAATTTTTCAACTTTAGAAGTGTAGCCTTCAGGTGTGTTTGTTTCCACTACGGAGTACTCAATCTTCTTACCGTTCTTGAGACCAGGCAATTTTGTGAATGCTGCCTTCCAACCAGAAGCTTTTGTAAGAGTTTGTGTCATACCGTCTAATTTTTGACCATCAGCTACTAATTGAACTGTGATATCTTTACGGTCTGCTTCGCTATCTCCAACCCATTCTTTCTGAACGGTCACAGTTGTATCACCAGAAACCCAGAATTTCAATTCTGTGTTATTCCAGAATGCAGGGTCTTTTAATGGTGTTTTAATTTCATCAGCTGTTAATGTAGCATCATTATCAACACGGATAGTTGTCTTAGGAATTAATGTTTGGTATTCAACGATTAATTCATCATCTGTAGCTGTTTTAAATACATCACTGACATCTGATAAATTCACAGTAAATCCATTACCGTCAGCATCAATTTCACATGTTGCCAGAAGTCCCAACCTGAAGCAATCACTTGTCCACCTTTTCTCAATGTGAAGGATGGTTTCAAGTAAGTTCCTACAAAAAATTCACTTGCAGCATGATTAGCTGCAGGAGCAAAAGTGATTTTGGAGTAGTCGACCGCTGGAGCTTGGATACGATCTGATACAACTGGGTTCGTAATGGCTTGTTTCTTACCATCTCCGTTGATACGGATGAACCATTTTGTAAGGTAGTAGTCATCCCCAACATTCATCCATGCATAGTTTTCAGATGCATCTAATTTGAATTGCTTAGTTACATAGTCACCAGTAAGGTTGTACTTGTTCAAAACAGATTCAAATACGCCAGGTCCATCAGGACGAGTGATGACAACGGATTCGGAACCAACTTTAGAAGTGGCAGTCTTGTTTCCGGGATTTCCTGGAGTACTATCCCATTGCGCTTTGTATGAGAATCCACCTTTTACGTTTTGATTCATGGATTCGATTGCTTTTTGAAAGTAAAAAGTAATCTTTTTACTTGTCATCGAAACAGTCGCCACTTCAGCACCGTTTGCTTGAAGTGATTGAGTCGCAATTTCAGTAATATTGACACCTTCTGGAGCGTCAATAGTAAAGGTATCGCCTTCTTTAACTGATTTACCAGTTAAATCCCAGTCAAATGAAAAGGTAACATTTTGTCCACTTGTTTGGGCTTTTAAATTGGAGACGGTAGGTGTAACAGTGGCTGCACTGACAGGTTTGATCACAGACAAGCCTAAGGCTACCACACCGATGATAGCTACCAATGCAACTATCTTTTTATAAAGAGATTTCAATTGGCCTCATTTCCTTTCTTTTGCATGCCTCTTCCCATTTTTTCTATATAGTAATATATCCTAAAACAGAAAGGCTTCTAATTTCTACTCCTTGAAACTAGTCGCCTCATTCGATGATGGATCAATGAAGGATAGGTTATCTCTTATCAAATGAAAGATAACAATTTTTTTCGATCAGATCAGCATCAAACCCTCTAACTGCGTTTGTTTAAATAGAAAAAAATAAGGAAAATGTCAAGCAGGGTAATATTAAAATGATAATAAACGTTTGAAATTTTTAACAGAATAATCATCCCATCACATATTTAAAAAGATTATTATTATAATATATTATAAGCTTTTTATACCTATAAGTCAAGCCAAATGCAACAAAAATAGAGCTTGTTGCTGAGTTCGCTTCAACAACTTCCTGACCCTTTATTTTCCGACATTCCCTGCTTTCATGATATAATATTCAGATAACAAAAAGAGGAGACCAAAAGAGCTAGATGATCACTTCAAAATACGATTGGCAGTTAGCTTCGCCAAGTGCAGATGAGAGCCTTTTTAGCCCTTGCTAAAAAAGCAGGCCTGGAAGCGTCCGTAGCAACCTTACTGTATGAGCGTGGCATTCAGACCAAAGAGGATTTAGAAGACTTTTTAGAACCCAAGTTAGAGAACCTTCACGACCCTTATTTGCTCCATGATATGGACAAGGCAGTGGAGCGTATCAGACGGGCCATCGAAGATTACGAGCAGATCCTGGTCTATGGAGACTATGACGCGGACGGAATGACTTCGGCCTCCATTATGAAAGAAACCTTGGAGCAGATGGGAGCAGAGGTGCAAGTCTACCTACCCAATCGCTTCACAGATGGCTATGGTCCCAATGAGAGTGTCTACAAGTACTTTATCGAGCAGCAAGGGATTTCTTTGATTGTCACGGTGGACAATGGTGTGGCGGGCAATCAAGCCATCGCCATGGCCCAGGCAATGGGAGTGGATGTCATTGTGACGGACCACCACTCCATGCCAGAGGTTTTGCCGGATGCTTATGCGATCATCCATCCAGAGCATCCAGATGCGGCTTATCCCTTCCATTATCTAGCAGGCTGTGGTGTGGCCTTTAAGTTGGCCTGTGCTCTCCTAGAGGAAGTGCCGGTTGATCTCTTAGATTTGGTCGCGATTGGAACCATTGCAGATATGGTGAGCCTGACAGATGAAAATCGAATTCTGGTCAAATACGGTTTGGGTGTTCTCCAACATACCCAGCGCATGGGCTTACAGGAGCTTTTGGAAATCGCTAGGGATTCGTCCGGAGGATGTCAATGAAGAAACAATTGGCTTTCAGATCGCCCCTCGTCTCAATGCCCTTGGTCGCCTCGATGACCCAAATCCAGCCATCGAACTACTGACTGGTTTTGACGATGAAGAGGCACACGAGATTGCCCTCATGATTCATCAGAAGAATGAAGAACGTAAAGAAATTGTCCAAAGTATCTATGATGAAGCCAAAACCATGGTAGATCCGAGCTTGTCCGCCCAGGTCTTTGGCCAAAGAAGGCTGGAATCCGGGAGTGCTTGGCATTGTCGCCGGTCGTCTATTAGAAGAGCTTCATCAGCCGGTCGTTGTTTTAAGTATCGAAGATGGACGAGCTAAAGGAAGCGCTCGCAGTCCTGAGTCGGTCAATATCTTTGATGCCCTCGATCCCCACCGGTCGCTCTTTGTCGCCTTTGGAGGACATGCCGGTGCAGCAGGGATGACGCTCGAGGTGGACCAACTTCCTGCTCTGTCTCAGGCCCTTACGGATTACATTACAGAGCAAGAGATAGATCTCAGCAGCAAGTCTAGCTTAGCCATTGACGAGGAACTGCACTCTAACAGAACTAACGCTTGAGACCTTGAAAAAGCTTTGATCGCTTGAGTCCCTTTTGGCATGGACAATAAAAAGCCAGTCTTTCTGGTCCGTAATTTCAAGGTAGAAGGGGCGCGCTCGATGGGAGCCGGCAATACCCATTTGAAACTCAAAATTTCTCAAGAAGATGCGACCTTCGAGGTGGTTGCCTTTGGCTTAGGAAGCTTAGAGGCAGAGTTTGCACAGGCGCAAGACCTAGAGCTAGCTGTGCAGTTGTCAGTCAACCAATGGAATGGCCAAACAACCCTTCAGCTCATGCTGGTTGATGCGCGTGTGGATGGTATGCAACTCTTTAATATCCGCTCCAAAAATGCTAGTCTCCCCGCAGGTGTTCCTGTTCTTGATTTTACCCAAAGAACTGCCAGATCTGAGCAGGGATGCTTCTGCTGTTGTAGTTGGAAATATCCCTGAGGATATAGAGTCCTTACGGCAAATTTTTCAAAAGCATGATTTCCAGGCCGTTTATTTCAAAAATGAGATCCCCAAAGCCTACTATCTGACAGGGTACGGGAGCAGGGACCAGTATGCCAAGCTCTATAAGACCATCTACCAATACCCAGAGTTCGATGTCCGCTACAAACTGAAAGACCTAGCAGCCTATCTCAAGATCCAGCAGATCCTCTTGGTTAAAATGATCCAGATCTTCCAAGAGCTGGGCTTTGTGACCATTGAAAATGGCATCATGAAGGTCAATAAAGAAGCAGAAAAACGGGAAATCGCAGAAAGTAGCATTTACCAAAAACTCAAACAAACAGTGAAAGAGCAGGAATTGATGGCCCTTGGAACGGTTCGTGAAATCTATGACTATCTAACAGGACAGGCCTTATGAAAAAACACCTAAAACAGTTTCTCTGGCTCACCCCCATCCTACTTTTTGCTCTTTATTGGTTGGGAATCTATTTAAGTCTCAAAAATCCCATGGAAGAAATTAACTACTCTGAAAATGGTGGGCTGATTCGCTATGTGATGTTTAAGCCCTTTACAGAGTCAATCGGTAGTGATCGCATCTGGAAGGAAGATGAAGGATTTTAAACTTATCCTTATTCAGATGAAATCGTTGGGGGGACAAGAAGATCTATCCGTCATGATGTTTCGAGACAGTTCCGAATGGGTTTATAGGTATAAATATCAGTTAAAAGAAAATGTATCGGTTCGTCTGATGTTCAAATACAATTCTAAAAAAAGAGCATTGATACAAGAAGAAGCATATCTTTATGCGGATGATCAAACAGTTGAAGGTAGTGATTTTCTACAGAAACTTTCTACCTACGGTAAAGACCGCACTTGGTTGAAAAACCAAAGTAAGAAAGTCGCCGAGCAATACATCCTTGGCACTTGGTTTAAAAACGGAAGTTCCCGTTATTCCCTGAAAAACTTGGGAGATATGAAAATCGAGTACAACAAATTGATAGAAGAGTAGTAATTTTTTTGGAATCTAATCCCACATCATTTTTCGGATGTGGGATTTTTGCTTTTGCTACAGGTGTTTGGGAAAATGATTTGGCAAAAATGATGCAAGTTAGTAGAATTCATGGTATAATGGAATGTAAAATTTTTTTATGAAAGAAAGTTAACCATGAATTTAAAAGATTACATTGCAAGCATTGAAAACTATCCACAAGAAGGAATTACCTTCCGTGATATCAGCCCTTTGATGGCAGATGGCAATGCTTATAGTTATGCGATTCGTGAAATCGTTCAATACGCAACCGATAAGAAGATTGATATGATCGTCGGTCCTGAAGCGCGTGGGTTTCATCGTTGGATGTCCCAGTCGCTTTTGAGTTGGGAATTGGTTTTGCACCTGTTCGGAAGCCTGGCAAAGTTGCCACGCGAAGTCATCTCTGCTGACTACGAAAAAGAATACGGTGTCGATACCTCTGACCATGCACGCAGATGCCATCAAACCAGGCCAACGCGTCCTCATCGTTGATGACCTCTTTGGCGACAGGGTGGTACAGTTAAAGCAACCATCGAAATGATCGAAAAAAACTCGGTGGGCGTCGTTGCAGGGTGTGCCTTCTTGATCGAGTTGGATGAATTGAAAGGTCGCGAAGCGATCGGCGATTACGACTACAAAGTCTTGATGCATTACTAATATAGTCTAATACTATAACTGGATACAGAAAAACCATAATTGAAAACTATAAGCTCCTATCATATAATGTTAGTTAAGAACTTGCACGATGGGAGCTTTTTTTATGCCAATTACACTAGATAAAAAAATTACCTGCAGTCGATATTCTTCGTTCAGAAAAATATTTTTTTGTCATGGATGATGTTCGAGCAACTCACCAGGATATTCGGCCCATGAATGTTCTCATTTTGAACCTGATGCCGACCAAGGTTGCGACAGAAACCCAGCTCTTAAGGCTCCTTGCCAATACGCCCTTGCAGATCAATGTGGATTTCCTCTATATGGCGAGCCATGAGTCCAAGAATACAGCGGCAGAACATTTGGAGAGCTTCTACAAGACCTTTTGAGGATATCAAGGATAATTACTATGACGGTTTGATTGTGACAGGGGCGCCTGTCGAAAAAGATGGACTTTGAAGAAGTGGACTACTGGGAAGAGTTGACCCAGGTCTTCGAATGGGCCAAACGTCATGTTTTTTCTACCTTGCACCTTTGTTGGGGAGCCCAGGCTGGTCTTTACCACCGTTACGGGATTCAAAAAGTTGAGCTCTGTGACAAGTTATCTGGGATCTATGACCAAGCAGTGGTGCGTCCCTGATAGTCTGCTCATGAGAGGCTTTGACGATCGCTTCCTTGCCCCTCATTCTCGCTATACGGATATTCCTTTGAAGGAAGTCCTGGAAAAGAGCAACCTTCAAGTGATCGCGCAAGGAAATGAAGTTGGGCTTTCCATCATTGCCAGTCCAGACATGCGTGAGGTGTATAGCTTTGGCCATCTGGAGTATGATCGCGATACGCTGGCAAAAGAATACCGCCGAGATGTCAAGGCAGGTTTGGATCCGGATGTTCCTAAGAATTACTTTGACCAGGATGATGCCAGCACAGAGCCTCGCATTCGCTGGAATCTAGCTGCGACAACCTTCTTTAGTAATTGGATCAACTATGCGGTTTATCAAGAAACACCTTACCGCTTGGAAGAATTGGAAAAAGATATTTCATTTTATGGTTACCTATAAAGGGGAATTATGACATATTCACAAGCATTTAAGTATGGCAACTTGGTTCTTCCAAGTGCCTTGCTTTTTCATTATCATGAATTGTTTGACCAAGCAGATGACTACTTGGTTTGGCAGTTTTTCTTCCTTCAAAATACGACCGGTCAAGAGACCTTGACTCCTAATCAGATTGCTAGTCATCTGGGAAAAACGGTGACAGAGGTCAATCGGATTATGTCCAATTTGACCACCAAGGGACTTCTTCAATATCGGACCATTGAGCTCAATGGCGAGATTGAAGCCATCTTTGATGCGACCATTGCCCTGGAACGCTTAGATGAGATTTTAGAGGCTCAAACACAAGGGAAGGCACAGAGTGCGCCTGCTAAGGGAAATGTCATCAAGGACTTGGTGGAAACCTTCCAACAAGAACTGGGACGACTTTTGACACCTTTTGAGATTGAAGACCTGACCAAGACCGTGCGCGAGGATCAGACAGATCCAGATGTGATCAAGGCAGCGCTTCGAGAAGCCGTCTTTAACGGCAAGCCTCACTGGAAATATATCCAAGCTATTTTGCGAAACTGGCGCAGTGAAGGCATCAACAGCCTGGTCCAAGTAGAAGCGAAACTACAAGAACGCGAGCAAGCCAACCCACGCAATGTGACGGTTTCAGACGATTTCTTACAGGCCATGGACTTGTGGAAGGATTAAAAAAACTAGCACTCATAAAGTGCTAGTTTTTTCGTTTTTTAAATAGTCTGCATAAGCTTCTTCTAGTTTGGTCAGGAGTGCTTGTTTTTCCTCGTCACTAGCAAAGGAAGCTTGGATGGCATCGACATTGTGCTGGTAAAAGTCAGCTTCCTTGGTTTGGAAATGTTGATGGTAGAGGGCGTATTCCTTGGTGAGGTCGGTATCAGACACTGTCCGGTTATCGGTATTGATACTGATCCGAGCATCGGCTGTCTTCATCTTCAGATAAGGGAAATCTTCTATAGTTGGTGCTGCTTTTGTTTGGAGGTTGCTGGTCAAGCAGAGCTCACCGGTGACCCCATTGTCAATAAAGGATTGGAGTAAGGCTGGTTCATGAGATAGTGCTGTCACGTGGCCATTACGTTTGATGCTAAAAGCGATCGATTGGGCAACAAAGTGTGGGCAATGACACTCACCTGCATGAAGCGTCATGGGCCGATGGTAACTCTTGACTTGCTCAATTAAAGGTCGAATATCTTCTGGAGAGTAGTTGTGCTCATCTCCGGCAAGTCAAAACCAACAAAATCTTGATCGCTAACTTGGTTGGCTTCTGCAAGAATGCGAGATGTGAGTTCTTGATCTGACTGGCGCATGCCACAGACTAAGGCTTTTGCAACAATGCCAAATTCATTCTGGGCTTGGCGCAGACCATCGCAGACAGCATTGATGGTTTCTGGGACAGTGAGTCCTTGGTCCATGGACAATTCTGGTGCAAAGCGGACCTCGATGTAGACGACATTTTCCAGAGCAGCTTGCTTGGTCACATCGTAAGCCGCAAGCGTCAAGGCTTCCTTGGTTTGAAGGAGGGGACGAATATAATCAAAGGCCTCCAAATAGTCCAAGAGATTCTCACAGTGGGCAGGGGCAGTGACATGGTGTTTGAGCTCTTCATCGCTAGCAGGGAGGTCAATATTGGCCAGGGCTGCCAATTGACGAATAGTCGGAAGAGACAAGGAACCGTCTAAGTGACAGTGGAGTTCCGTCTTTGCCAAACTATGAAAATCGATCATGGACATGGTTTTCTCCTTAAAATTGTATTTTTTCTATACTATCATTTTGACCAGAAAAGTCAAGTAAAGCTAGCGTAGCAGATTTTTGAAACTAGCACCTGGATTTGATATGCTAGGAGTAGCGAAATAAAGGAGAAGAAAGATGTCAGACTATCAATTACCAGAAGTATGGGAAGCGCCGAGTCAAATGGGAGGAGCTTGGGGAGGTTTGAACCAACCAAGAGCAGGAGCCCGCTTTGAACAAAGCCTTCCAAAAGGCGACCAGCCTTTCCAACTCTATACCCTTCCAACCCCAAATGGGATCAAGGTGACCATTATGCTGGAAGAACTAAAAGAGTTGGGTGTAGATGCGGGCTATGACGCTTATCGCATCAAGATTGGTGATGGGGATCAATTCGGCAGTGACTTTGTAGCCATCAATCCAAACTCGAAAATACCAGCCATGTTGGATCAATCAGGTGACCAAGCCATTCGGGTCTTTGAATCAGCCAATATTCTCTTGTATCTAGCAGAGAAATTTGGACAATTGATTCCGACAGATCCTGCTAAACGGACCGAAGTGCTTAACTGGCTCTTCTGGCAGACAGGGGCTGCACCTTTCTTAGGGGGAGGCTTTGGCCATTTCTTCCACTACGCTCCTGAAAAAATCGAGTATGCCATCAACCGCTTTGCCATGGAAGCCAAACGCCAATTGGACCTACTGGACAAGGAATTGGCGACCAAACCTTATATCGCAGGGGAGGACTATACCATTGCAGATATTGCCATCTGGTCTTGGTATGGCCGTCTAGCCCAAGACAAGGTCTGGGATCGTGCTGGAATTTTCCTAGATGTGAAGGGATACAAGCATTTGCAAGCTTGGACAGAAAAAATTGCTAATCGCCCAGCAGTGCAACGTGGCTTGGAAGTAGAATATAAAGAAATTGATGCATAAGGAAAAGGCGCCATTGCGCCTTTTTTTAATGTTGCAAACATGGTATACTTAAGGGTGGAATAAAAGTATAGAAAGAAGCACATGGAATTTACAAAATTATCAAATCGATTGGACTTGGTGGCCAGCTTTGTCCCAGCTGGAGCGCGTCTGTTAGATGTGGGAAGTGACCACGCTTATCTCCCAATCGCTCTTTTACAGGAAGGCAAGATTGAGGCTGCTATTGCGGGTGAGGTAGTTGAGGGACCCTACCAGTCTGCCCTCCAAAATGTGGCAGATAATGGCTTAGATGCCAAAATCGAGGTCCGTCTAGCCAATGGTTTGGCGGCATTTGAACTGTCCGATGACATTTCTTGCATCACCATAGCAGGGATGGGCGGGCGCTTGATTGCGGATATCCTAGGAGCAGGACTTGAGAAATTAGCCGGTGTCTCCCGCTTGGTCTTGCACCCAATAATCGGGAGGATGAACTGCGGGCTTGGTTAGTAGACCATGATTTCCTCATTGTTGATGAAGCTATCTTGGAAGAAAATGAGAAGTTCTATGAGATCCTTGTGGTGGAACAGGGTTCTCAAGAGTTGTCAGCTAAGGAACTGCGTTTTGGTCCGTATTTGATGCGGGAACAAGCTCCAGCATTTGTCCAAAAGTGGTCCAAGGAAGTGGAGAAATTAGCCTTTGCCTTGGAGCAGGTCCCAGTTGAGAATCAATCCGCCAGAGCATCGTTAGAAGACCGTATCGCTCAAATCAAGGAGGTCCTAAATGAAAGCAAGTGAAGTCATCAAACGCTATGAAGCTTACTGTCCTCAGGAACTATCCATGGAGGGAGATGTCTGTGGCTTACAGGTCGGGACGCTGCAAAAAGACATCCATAAGGTCATGGTAGCCTTGGATATCCGGGAGCAGACGGTGGCAGAAGCTATCGCCCATGGGGTGGACTTGATCATCGTCAAGCATGCGCCCATTTTTCGTCCTATTAAGGATCTGGTAGCCGATCGGGCTCAGAATCAGATCTACATTGACTTGATCAAGCATGATATTGCGGTCTATGTCAGCCATACCAATATTGATATCGTCCCAGATGGGCTCAACGATTGGTTCTGCCAACTTTTAGAAATTGAAAATACAGAGCCCCTCAGTATGACAGGAGAAGGACTCGGAATCGGCCGCATCGGTCAAGTGCGCGCCCAAACCTTTGGCCAGTTGGCTCATAAGGTAAAAGAAACTTTTGGCTTAGATGCTTTGCGCTTGGTTGGTTATGACCAGGCGGATTTAGAACGGGTCATTGAGCGCGTCGCTATCTGTGGCGGAAGTGGCCAATCCTTTTACAAAGATGCTCTCGCTAAGGGGGCTGAGGTATACATCACAGGAGATATCTACTACCACACGGCTCAAGACATGCTGAGCGATGGGCTCTTGGCCTTGGATCCAGGGCACCATATCGAAGTTCTCTTTGTGTCGAAACTAGTCGAAAAACTCAATCAGTGGAAGTCTGAAGAAGCGTGGGATATCGAAGTGCTGGGCAGTCAAGCCAACACCAATCCTTTTTACCATATCTAAGGGGTTATCATGAAAGTTGCTATTATCGGTGCAGGGATCGTAGGATCCACTGCAGCCTATTATTTATCAAAGGAAGCACAAGTGGATGTCACCGTCTATGATCACGGAGTTGGCCAAGCAACCAAGGCAGCGGCTGGGATCATTAGCCCTTGGTTTTCCAAGCGGCGAAACAAGGCCTGGTATCGTCTGGCTCGGCTAGGAGCTGATTTCTACCAAGAATTAGTAGAGGACCTGGACAAAGACGGAATCGAAACAGACTTTTACCAGCAGACAGGGGTCTATCTCCTTAAGAAAAAGGAAGAGAAATTAGATGAACTCTATCAGTTGGCGCTGAGTCGACGGGAAGAATCTCCCTTAATCGGAGACTTATCGATTTTAACCAAAGAAGAAGTGGCCCAACAATTCCCAGGTCTGCAAGGTTTTGAACAGCTCCTTTATGCCTCAGGTGGGGCCCATGTAGAAGGAGCCCTTCTAACGGAAACTCTTCTCAAAGCCAGTGGCGCAAGAGTGATCAAGGAAGAGGTTGCTCTCAAAATCTTGGATCATGGCTATCAGATTGCAGGAGAGAGCTATGACCAAGTCATCCTAGCAACAGGAGCCTGGTTGAGGGCAAATCCTTGAGCCACTTGGCTACCAAGTGGATGTCCGTCCGCAAAAAGGACAGTTGAGGGATTATCAGCTAGACCTAGATACGGATAATTATCCTGTGGTTATGCCAGAAGGAGAGCTGGATATCATTCCCTTCCAGCAAGGCAAGATCAGTATGGGAGCTACTCATGAGAATGAGATGGGCTTTGACCTGTCGGTGGATCAAGCTTTACTCAATCAAATGGAAGAAGAAGCCTTGACCTACTATCCAAAACTAGCTCAAGCCGAAGTTATCAGGGAGCGCGTGGGAACCCGGGCCTACACCAGTGACTTTTCACCATTTTGGGGAGCTGTTCCTGATCAAGCAGGCCTTTATGTTGCAAGTGGTCTCGGTTCATCTGGCCTCACAACAGGTCCCCTCATTGGTTGGCATCTGGCCCAACTAGTGACAGTGGGAGACTTGCGCCTAGATCCAGCAGATTATCCAGTTGAACAATACGTGAAGAAGAGAGTGGGACAGAAATCGGTAATTCGTTAGAATTCGATTTCGTCGTCCCACCTCCGCACAGTTGAGTAGGGCTGTAAAAGCTGATGAAATCAGCGTAGTAGAGCCCACTCAACCACTGCGTCTTGCTCGACAATCCAAAGAAAATTGAGAGGCTAGGACTTTTGTCCCACTCTCTTTTTTTCGAAAGACCTTCCTTCATTCGGACAAAAATAGTAGAATAGAACAAGTGAATTAACAAGAAAATGGGAGTTGTTATGAATTGGTTTCAATCACAATCCGTGGTCTTACAGGCCTTTCTCGCAGGATTGTTTACATGGGGCTGTACCATTGTCGGGTCCGCCATCGTCTTTTTCTTCAAGCATATTAGTCGAAAATTACTGGACATCATGATGGGCTTTGCGGCAGGGGTCATGATTGCGGCATCGTTTTGGTCGCTCTTGCAACCGTCTATTGAGTATGCGGAAAACTCCTATGGAAGTTTGGCTTGGTTGCCAGCGGCCGTTGGTTTTCTAGCTGGAGGATTTTTCCTCCGCTTGATCGACGCTATCGTCCCTCACCTTCATATGAGTAAGGAGATTGAAGAGGCCGAGAGCATCCATACGCCGAGAGAGAAGAAGTTGTCGAAAACGACCCTTCTTTTCTTAGCCATTACCATCCACAATTTCCCAGAGGGCTTGGCAGTCGGAGTGGCCTTCGGAGCCCTCGCGAGTAATCCTAGTCCAGAAGCCTTTATCGGGGCGGTTGGCCTAGCTATTGGGATTGGTTTGCAAAATATCCCAGAAGGGGCTGCCCTTTCGATCCCGATTCGGACGGATGGGAAATCTCGTCTCAATGCCTTTTATTGGGGATCTATGTCAGCTATCGTGGAGCCAGTAGGAGCCCTGCTAGGAGCAGTAGCAGTCCTATCTATGACGGCCATTTTGCCGTATGCCCTCTCTTTTGCGGCAGGTGCGATGATCTTCGTAGTGGTTGAAGAGTTGATCCCAGATTCGCAGACCAATGGCAACACGGACGTTGCGACCCTCGGCCTCATGGTTGGCTTTGTGATTATGATGATCTTAGATGTCGCTCTTGGATAAAGTGTCCTCACCTTGTAGCATGGAAACAAGGTGACTTTTTTATATAAACATGATAAAATAAGGGTAATGACTACGTAGAAAGGCCTAACATTATGAAAGGTATTATTTTAGCTGGTGGCTCAGGTACTCGTTTGTATCCTTTGACTCGTGCGGCTTCCAAACAGTTGATGCCCATTTATGACAAACCAATGATCTACTATCCACTGTCAACCCTTATGTTGGCAGGGATCAAAGAAATCTTAATCATCTCAACTCCGCAGGATCTTCCTCGTTTTGAAGAGCTTCTTGGAGATGGTTCTGAACTAGGAATTTCCCTCTCTTATGCAGAGCAACCAAGCCCAGATGGCTTGGCGCAAGCCTTCATCATTGGAGAAGAATTTATTGGGGATGATCATGTTGCCCTCGTTCTTGGGGACAATATTTTTCATGGAAATGGCTTGACAGCCATGTTGCAACGGGCGGAAGCGAAAGAAAAAGGCGCGACTGTCTTTGGTTACCAAGTCAAAGATCCAGAACGTTTTGGTGTGGTAGAGTTTGATGCGGATATGAACGCCATCTCTATCGAAGAAAAACCAGAACATCCGAAATCAAACTTTGCGGTGACTGGTCTTTACTTCTATGACAATGATGTGGTAGAGATTGCCAAAAACATCAAACCAAGTCCTCGTGGAGAGCTTGAAATCACCGATGTCAACAAGGCCTATTTGGAGCGTGGAGATCTCTCTGTTGAGCTCATGGGCCGTGGCTTTGCTTGGTTGGATACAGGAACTCATGAAAGTCTCTTGCAGGCTTCTCAATATATCGAGACGGTTCAACGCTTGCAAAACGTCCAAGTAGCCAACCTTGAAGAAATCGCCTATCGCATGGGTTATATCAACAAAGAACAAGTCCATGAATTAGCGCAATCACTGAAGAAAAACGAATACGGACAATACTTGCTCCGTTTGATTGGAGAAGCTTAATGACAGAACAATTTTTCGAGAAAGAATTAGCAGCCCGCAAGATTGAAGCGATCCCAGGTTTGATGGAGTTTGATATTCCAGTTCGTGGAGACAACCGTGGTTGGTTCAAGGAAAACTTCCAAAAAGAGAAGATGCTTCCTCTTGGTTTCCAGAAAGCTTCTTTGCGGAAGGCAAGTTGCAAAATAACATTTCATTCTCTCGTAAGAATGTATTGCGTGGCTTGCATGCAGAACCCTGGGACAAGTACATCTCTGTAGCAGATGAAGGAAAGGTTCTCGGTACTTGGGTAGACCTTCGTGAAGGTGAGACCTTTGGGAACACTTACCAAACTGTGATTGATGCTTCTAAAGGAATCTTTGTCCCTCGTGGTGTTGCCAATGGATTCCAAGTTTTGACGGATAAAGTGGCTTATACCTACTTAGTCAATGACTACTGGGCATTGGAGCTCAAGCCAAAATATGCATTTGTTAATTACGCAGACCCAAGCCTAGACATCCAGTGGGAAAACTTGGAAGAAGCAGAAGTCTCAGAAGCAGACAAAAATCACCCACTGCTCAAAGACGTTAAACCCCTTAAAGCAGAAGATTTGTAAAAATGAGCCTTGCATAGCTGCAAGGAGCCTGGTAGGATCGTTCCTGTCCTAGTGGAAACAAGATTGCCGTAGGGAATCTTGTAGGGGAATCCGGAGACTACGGCTTCGGATTTAGCCATGAAACCGAAGGGGTGCTGGCGTCCCTCACTAGCTAAAGGAACAATCAAAACTAAAAACTATTTGGAGAAAAAATGACTGAATATAAAAACATCATCGTAACCGGTGGCGCTGGTTTCATCGGTTCAAACTTCGTACACTATGTCTACAACAACCATCCAGATGTACATGTGACTGTCCTTGACAAACTCACTTACGCTGGTAACCGTGCCAATATTGAAGAAATCCTTGGGGATCGTGTTGAATTGGTTGTGGGAGATATCGCAGATGCTGCATTAGTTGATAAATTGGCTGCTAAGGCTGATGCCATTGTCCACTATGCAGCTGAAAGCCACAATGATAACTCTCTCAAAGATCCATCTCCATTTATCTACACAAACTTTGTTGGAACTTATACACTCTTGGAAGCGGCTCGTAAGTACGATATTCGTTTCCACCACGTGTCAACAGACGAGGTGTATGGAGACCTTCCATTGCGTGAGGATCTTCCTGGACATGGGGAAGGTCCTGGTGAAAAATTCACTGCTGAAACCAAATACAACCCATCATCCCCTTATTCATCAACCAAGGCTGCTTCAGACTTGATCGTGAAGGCTTGGGTCCGTTCCTTCGGTGTCAAAGCAACGATTTCAAACTGCTCAAACAACTATGGACCATACCAACACATCGAGAAGTTCATCCCACGTCAAATCACCAATATCTTGTCTGGCATCAAGCCAAAACTTTATGGTGAAGGAAAGAACGTCCGTGACTGGATCCACACTAATGACCACTCAACTGGTATTTGGGCTATCCTCACTAAGGGCCGTATCGGTGAAACCTACTTGATCGGTGCTGACGGTGAAAAGAACAATAAGGAAGTGCTTGAACTCATCCTTGAAAAAATGGGTCAACCAAAAGATGCTTACGACCGTGTAACAGACCGTGCTGGTCACGATTTGCGTTACGCCATCGATTCAACAAAATTACGTGAAGAATTGGGTTGGGAACCACAATTCACAAACTTCGAAGCAGGTTTGGAAGACACCATCAAGTGGTATACAGACCACCAAGACTGGTGGAAAGCTGAAAAAGAAGCTGTCGAAGCCAACTACGCGAAAACACAAAAAGTTTTGAAATAATGATGTTAGTCCAAGTGGGAAACCGCTTGGGCTTTTTCTTGCTTTTCTAAAAAAGTCACTAAATAGGGAATTGATTTATGGTATAATAAGAGTAGTTTCTATACTGAATCAAAAGAGGAAGTTAAAATGAATCAAAGAGATTGGGTTGAATACTTTGAAGCGATCAATGGTCGCAAACCGACTATGCAAGAATTTCAGGAAGCGCGTGAAAAAGGGGAGTTTGTCATGGAACAAAAAGATGTGCCTGCTCCTACACCAGTAACACCAGCTCCAGCAAGCCAAGAGCAGGCTCCTACACAGGAAGTGGCTGTTGCACCTAGCGCACCTTTTTCACAAGAGTTTACAGCTTTTGTCCCACCGCAACCATCGGCGAAAACCTTGCAACCTGTTCCAGGGCAGAAAGGACCGAAATTGAGTTTTAATAAACCAACCAAATTCGGTCTTGCAGTCGTCGCTATTGTTACAGCAATCACTCTTGTTTGGATCTTTTTCTTTACAGGGACACAAAGTCTGAATGGAATTTGGTTGAGCAACACGGATTCGATGCCTGTGGTTTATGAACTAAATGGAAAGACAAAGAAAGTCAATACAACTCTTCCGATCAAAAAAATCATCGAAGGAAAAGAAGCTGAAAAGGAATTTGTTCAGAAACTTTCGGCATTAAACTTACCGAATATACAGACGCTAGCAGATGTGGATAAAAAGTTTCATTTGAAGACCAAAGAAGTGGTCATTTTTAAAACAGACGGTTTAGCACTTTATAATTTGCTTCAGTCTAATGGGACAAATGTCATATTCTCTGATGATTTGGATGATCTAGCATATTATAAATCCAATTTGTCAGAATTTAAGAAAAGAGCCGTTTTCCAAAAAATTGAATACCCTGATGTTTTGGTTGGAAAATGGAAAAATGTGACTAATAATGATGATCATTTAGTTTTTCAAATAACGAAAAATGGCGCATCTAATACTGATGTCACTGCCATTTATCCACTTGTAGATACTGATCGTATCAATGATAAGAGTGGAAATTCTCATTCTTCGGATGATAAAATAAATACTGAGTTTAAACAGGTTCAAAAAGAAATTAAAAATCAAGGCTACACAGTGAATAGTGCTAGGGAGGTATATAAAGAGGCTTATACTAATTCCTACATTGTGCCTGTCGATGGAGGAAAGAAGGTTATTGTTCTAGATAAAGACTATAATTTTAAGTCGATGGTGGAAAAAGTGAAATAATCAAAGGACCAAAAGGTCCTTTTAGTTTTTAATTATGAATTTCCTAAAAAATGTTCTGAACTCCCTGATTTGTGGTATACTATGACTAGTTTTTAGGAAAATTATTTTTTAGGGGGATATTATGAATCAAAAAGATTGGGTAGAATACTTTGAAGCGGTCAATGGTCGCAAGCCAAGTATGCAAGAATTTCAAGAAGCGCGTGAAAAAGGGGAGTTTGTCGTAGAGCGAACAGAAGCGCCGACTCCAACAACTGAGGCACCAGCTCCAGCAACTGAAGCGCAGGCTCCTGCTCAAGAAGCACCTGTTGCACCTAGCGCACCTATTTCACAAGAGCAGACTGCTTTTGTCCAACCACAACCATCTGCGAAAACCTTGCAACCTGTTCCAAGACCGAAAAAATTGACATTTTCTTTCAATAAACAAGCACAGATTGGGGGTGCAGTTGGAGGACTTGTCGCAGTGATTGCTTTTGCTTGGTTCTTTTTCTTTTTAGGTGGACCAAGTGTAGATGGCGTTTGGTTGCGAGATACGGATTCAAGTCCGGTCACTTATGAACTAAGCGGAAAGAAACAAAGAGTCAATGGCGATGAGACCATCAAAAAGGTTCTCAAGGGCAATGAAGCGAAAAAAGAATTTAATACAGCACTTTCTTTGTTGAATGCAACTGACTTGCATTCACTTGCGGATGTCGATAAGAAATTTAACCTGAATACGACAGAAATAGTTGTTATTAAGTCTGGTGGGAACACACGCTATAACTTGCTCCAAAAAGACGGAAGCAATATTATTTTAAGAAATGATTTATTCGACTTGAAAACTTATAAATCATACAAAGGAAACTTTGAAGATAATTTGGTCTATCATAAGGTTGAAACACCAAAGGCCATGATTGGAAAATGGAAGAATGTGACAGAAGGAGATAATACAACTGTTCAGATTTCAGATCACGGAATTATTAGTGATAAGTATTACGATAGCAAGGCTTACGCATTCTATTCTCTAGCTGATTCAGAAAAGTATGATGGAGACACGACTTCTAAAGAAGAGATCGAACACACATTTGAAGTAATTCAAGAAGCGGTGAAATCACAAGGCTATCAAGTGAAGAGTGCTAAGGAAGTCTATATACAAGCTAATTCAAATTATTGTTTCGTACCTGTCAACGGTGGAAAGAATATACTCGTCTTACATGGTGGGAATGAATTTGCCGCAAAATTAGAAAAAGTGAAATAATGAAGAGAGTGGGACAGAAATCGGTCATTCGTTAGAATTCGATTTCGTCGTCCCACTTCCACCTGATTGAGTAGGGCTGTAAAAGCTGATGAAATCAGCGTAGTAGAAACCCACTCAACCACTGCGTCTTGCTCGATAATCCAAAAGACAATTGAGAGGCTAGGACTTTTGTCCCAGCCTCTTTCTAGTCCAAATTTCATCGGTAAAAAATGATTCAAGTCTAGGCAAAAATATGGTAAAATGGATAAGATGTAATGAAGAGGTTTAGACCTTTTAAAGTGACTAGAGGTAATGGAGTAGAAAATGCAAAATAGACCTATTATTATTGGTGTTACTGGTGGTTCTGGTGGTGGAAAGACCAGTGTATCCCGTGCCATTTTGGCAAATTTTCCAGATGAAAAAGATTGCCATGATTGAGCACGATTCTTATTACAAAGACCAAAGTCATTTGACCTTTGAAGAGCGGATCAAGACCAACTATGACCATCCTTTTTGCCTTTGATACGGACTTGATGATTGCGCAGATCAATGAACTCTTGGAAGGCCGTCCGGTGGATATTCCAACCTATGACTACGCAGCGCATACGCGTAGCGCCAAGACCTACCGTCAGGAGCCCTCAGGATGTCTTTATCGTTGAGGGGATTTTTGGTTTTGGAGGACAAGCGCCTTCGGGACTTGATGGACATCAAGATTTTTCGTTGATACCGACGATGATGTACGGATCATTCGCCGGATTAAGCGGGATATGGAAGAGCGCGGTCGGAGTTTGACAGTGTCATCGAACAGTACCTCGGAGTGGTGAAACCGATGTACCACCAATTCATTGAGCCAACCAAGCGCTATGCGGATGTGATCATTCCAGAAGGTGTGACCAATACCGTAGCCATTGATTTGATTACGACCAAGATTGAGAAGATTTTGAGCGAATCACGTGAAGGATAAAAATAATAAGTGATGAGAGGTTAGAAAGTAGTGTTCCAGCCTCTTTTCCATGACAAATAGGGAGAAAAATGAAAAAGTTAAGAAGGGAGTTTCACTCCAGAAGTAAGGCCTTTGCCTGTCTACTGACCATGTGTGCAGGCTTTTTCAGATGCCTACACCTTTATCGAAAGAGGAGGGACCTTGACGGCGGGCCAAACTGGGAACGTTGTCTTTCTATCCGTTGGTTTAATTGGCCATAAAATCGCGGATGTGGAGGTCAAAGTAGCAACCATGTTGGCCTTTATGATCGGGATTTTCTTGATGACCGTCTTTCAGCGCTTCTTTAGTCATTCCGTTTGGCGACTTAGTACCTTGGTGCCCCTGGTTTTGACGACCTTAGTAGCAGGATTTCTTCCCAAAGAAGTGCCCAATGTCTATATTGTGCCATTCTTTGGACTGAGCTAGGGGATTGTAGCCATTTCCTTTGGAGAAGTAGATGGTTACACCTACAACTATTCCTTTATGACAGGGAATCTCAAGAAGACCATGGTCGCTTACGGGAATTTTTGTACGGGATCGGAAGATGGAGTTTTTTTCTGGGAGTCTCTTTATGACCTCCTTGATTGGGAGTTTTGTAGGAGGAGCTATTCTATCTACCTTCCTCATCCAATATTACGGACTTCGGACCATCTGGTTTGTTTCCCTTGTTCTAATCATTTTTCTCTTATCGTGCGATTCAATACGTGCGGAGAGACGGCTAGACGAGTTTTATCTATTGGTTTAATTAGTCAGGGCTCTTGCTCCCTGGCTTTTTGATTGGGAACAGTTGCTGGAAACTTCTAGTGGCAAGCTGGGTTGTTATCAAAGGTTGCTCTGTGGTAAATACTTAATTTTCTAACTAAAGTTTGGTATAATGAAAGGTATGAAACAATCGGAAAAAGAATCACAATACCAGCTCTTGCTGGCTCAGTTAGACGCTCTCTTAACAGGAGAAACCAATGCCTTGGCTAATCTGTCCAATGCCAGTGCTCTCTTAAATCAAGCCCTGCCACGTTCGGTCTTTGCAGGCTTTTATTTGTATGACCAAACGGAATTAATCTTGGGACCCTTTCAGGGTGGCGTCTCTTGTGTCCACATCGCACTTGGAAAGGGTGTCTGTGGAGAAGCGGCCCAGAAGCAAGAAACTATGATTGTCGATGATGTGCGCCAACATGCTAACTATATTTCCTGTGATAGTCGGGCTATGAGTGAGATTGTGGTACCTATGGTCAAGGACGGTCAGCTCCTGGGGGTTTTAGATCTGGATTCGGAGTGTGTCTCTGACTACGATCAGCTGGATCAAGAGTATTTGGAAGAGTTTGTCGCTCTCTTGATCGAAAAGACAAACTGGGACTTTAAGATGTTTGGAGTTAAGAACTAATGTATCAAGCTTTATATCGGAAATACCGTAGCCAGACCTTTGGTCAATTGGTCGGCCAGCAAGTGGTGGCACGGACATTGAGGCAGGCCGTCAAGCAGGACAAGATCAGCCATGCCTATCTCTTTTCTGGACCTCGTGGAACTGGGAAAACGAGTGTGGCCAAGATCTTTGCTAAGGCCATGAACTGTCCCAATCAAGTCAATGGGGAGCCGTGTAACGACTGCTATATCTGTGAATCCATTACCAATGGGAGTCTAGAAGATGTTATCGAGATCGATGCAGCCTCTAACAATGGGGTCGATGAAATTCGCGATATTCGCGACAAGTCGACCTATGCTCCAAGTCTAGCTAAGCACAAAGTCTATATTATCGATGAGGTTCACATGCTCTCGACAGGGGCCTTTAATGCCTTGTTGAAGACGCTGGAAGAGCCAACGGAAAATGTGGTCTTTATCCTCGCAACAACGGAGTTACACAAGATTCCTGCGACCATTTTGTCACGGGTGCAACGATTTGAATTCAAATCCATCAAACTGCCAGATATCGTCCAGCATTTGGAAAATATCCTAGCTACTGAAGGGATTGCCTATGAAGCAGATGCTGTTCAGATCATCGCACGGCGCGCTGAAGGTGGGATGCGGGATGCTTTGTCCATTTTAGACCAAGCCCTAAGTCTGACTGCGGGTAGTGAGTTGACGACCGCGATTGCCGAAGAGATCACCGGCTCCATCAGTCTAGCCGCTCTTGATCAGTACGTGGCTGCCATCCTGGACCATGATGCGACGGCTGCGCTGGATCAGCTGGCGATTATCTTTGATAATGGCAAGAATATGGCTCGTTTTGTCGCGGACTTACTTCAATACCTGAGAGATCTCTTGATTGTTCAGACAGGTGGAGAAAATACCCATGCTAGTGATTTATTCGCGGCCAACCTTGCAGCCGATCAAGCTCGTCTCTTTGCTCTGATTGACCAGGCGACGACTAGTCTAGCAGATATCAAAAACAGCTTGCAACCGCGTATCTACACTGAAATGATGACCATTAAATTGGCGGAAAGTACGGCTCAAGCTTCTAACGCAGCAGTAGTTGAACTTCCTTCCAATGTGCTAGCTCAGCTGGAAGACTTGAAGAAGGAAGTCGCTCAGCTCAAGCAACAATTAGCGCAATCAGGTAGCAGTCTTCCTACTTCAAAACCAGCAGTAGCTCGTCCAACCAAGTCGAACAAGGGCTACCGTGCAGATCGAAACAAGGTCAACGCCATTTTGCAAGAGGCGGTCGAAAACCCAGAGTTGGCACGGACCAACTTGATCCGCCTTCAGAACGCCTGGGGGGAAATCATCGAGAGCTTGGCAGGTGCGGATAAGGCCCTCTTAATCGGATCCCAGCCGGTCGCTGCCAATGAAAATCACGCTATTTTAGCCTTTGAGTCTGCCTTTAATGCTGAACAGACCATGAAACGGGACAACCTCAATACCATGTTTGGAAATATCCTCAGCAATGCTGCTGGCTTCTCGCCAGAAATTTTAGCTGTTTCGATGGAAGAATGGACCCAAATTCGGGCAGAGTTTTCGGCTAAGGCGCGTGGACAAAAAGCGGAAGTGGTAGAAGAAGAGGAAAGTGTCATCCCCGAGGAATTTCATTTTTTATCCGATAAAATCACCCTGCAAGACGATTAATACATGAATTTTTTACTGAATCATGGTAAAATAATTTTATGAATAGAAAACAATTTGCAGTGATAGCAGTCTTTACTGCTATGGAGACTTATTTTTTCAATGAAGCGACCATGGCGGGTCAAATGCTCTTTGCATGTTTTTGGGCCCTCTTGATCTTGCGTAATCTCCAGACGGCCTATATGGTGGAGAAAATTGCTAGTGCCATTGAAAAAGAAATCAGAAAGAAAAGAAAATAAAACCTTTGAAAAGAAATCTTTTTCAAAGGTTTTTTTCTATGGCGATAGATAAAGTGACTCTAAACGACTGAACAGCTTTTCCTAGATTTTTTTCTAGGAAATTTTTTTCTAT
>BNJV01001269.1_pt1 | contig 42922 bp, 60 predicted proteins | sample 8540591 | NCBI WGS metagenome assembly BNJV01 (sample SAMD00202457, study PRJDB9452) | human saliva metagenome | host: Homo sapiens
GGAAGTTACGTATTGCTGATCATGCGTAGCAAAGTGAATGTTGTCTCCATATCTGTGCTGAATTCAAGGCTCATAAGAGCTGAAAGCGCATTTACGAAGTTCACGTCTAGGATTCTAATAATGGACTAGCTAACAGGAAGTCCGTTAAACAGATCTTCAACTCAGGTTTTTGGTGTTTTGTCTGAACGATTCCTGCAACATGAATGTTGACAGCAGCAAGTTCACATCAGCCATATCACGAACAGCATCTTGACTGCTTTTGAATAGTAAGAGCGACTTTTGGTACCTTTCACAATTGTACCAAGATAGAGAGTGATATCAGCTGTCAGCTCTCTTCTTCGATATTTTTAAGATAAACGCCACGACCTAGAGAAAATTTTGATAGGGTATCGATACGATTTATTTGAAAATGAGTGGACAATTTCAACTTTAGCAGTTATGATGGCACGATTTTTCAAGTACAATGTGGAGCGACAACGATTTCGCCAAATTGTTCTTCAATCTCCCATAGAATGACCTCTTTCAGGATTAGGCATCAGTAAATGTAAAGTCTTTCCGCAGTGTTGATGATCAATTTTTTGTCCAGCTTCGATGAAGTCGAACGTTGGACAACAAGTCCAGTTTCCATAGTTGCTGGTTTACCAGAACCTGTAACAGTAAAATCTTTGATAGATGGTTGTGGCCAGTTGACTGTCAATTCAAATAGTAGTTGGTACAGTTATACTGATTACTTGTTCCGGTAGAATTGAATCATTATCGAGTTTCTGCTAAGGATGTAAAGAATTCATTTTCAGTATTTATTACGACTGGGGATTTCGTATTGGTCAAGTTTCAGTGCGTTCATGAAGTAGGCAGTTTCATCCATTTTGTAAGGTATTGAGCTGGAACAGTTTCGATAATAGTTTGTTCGAATTTTCTTCTGACGGTGAAGCCAGCTGTGTAGAACCAGTACGGACATCACTAAATTTCATACGCATTGATCGTGTGTTCCCTACCTGGTTTGTGGTATAGCTCCAAAACGCGGATCAATTTCCGTCCGCAGTTTCAAATGTCATAACGGCTTTCAATTTGTTTGTTTAATCATGTTTTTTACCTCTTTAATAAATATTATTACCTTCTGCACTATAAAATATTCCGGAAATAAAGCCAAAATAGCATATTGGGATATGGTAGGAGTGAAAACCAACCTCAGGGCTGGTTTCTTTTACGGCTAATCTTCTTTCAATCCTTGGCTAATTTCGAGCAAGAAGTTTAAGGGCAACTTGTGGCTGGCTTTGGCCTTTTGCTGCTTTCATCAGAAGCCTGTGAAGGCCTGTCTGCGTTGCGTTTGCTCGACTTGAAGTCGGCAACAGCTTGTTATTCGGCAAAGACTGGTGACTAAATCAAGACAGCGGGATCTGAGATTTGGACCATACCTGCTTTTTCCACGGTCTAACAAGCACCACCACCATTTTTGTAGCCAGGTGACAAAGACTTCTTGGCACCGGAAGAGATCGTGCCGTCTTCGATGATGGCAATCATTTCAACCAAGTTTGGTTAGTCTGACGGAAGTTCCAGTGTCCGGCCTTCAGCGTTCAAGAACTGGAGCAACCTCACCCTTGGAGCCAGTTTGAGACTTGCTTAACATCGCCACCGAGGGCAACAGCTTTTTCAAAGAAATCGAAGTGACTTTGTTTGCGGTCAACTGGCTGGCATCGTGGTTCGACAAGCCAAGGTCAGAGACGTAGCGTGTACGGCGTTCTTTTGAAACTCTGGCACCTCGTCCGTATTTCTCGATCCACTCGTCTGAGATTTCAAAGAGAGTAGGTCAGGTTTGGGAAGTAGCGGTAGTCTGCAAGGCTTTGACACGCATGAGGATGGTTGTTGTTGGCCTATCGTAACGGCGTGTTTTTGCGACTTAACACCTGAGCGAAGTGATTTAGCCTGACGTTGCACTTTTTGTATTCAGTATTCCTTTGCGAACATTTGAGAAGGAGTTGAGGTTCTTCAACTCTGTCTTGGTACCGAATTTCTCTTGACCATAAGGGGATTTGAAGGGAGATGTTGGCATCCACACGCATCGGAACCTTCTCCATCTGACGTCAGAAATTTCAAAGTACTGGATGACTTCCTTGGAGGGCTGTTAGATAAGCATAGGCTTCTTCCTAGTATCCATTATCTGCTTCAGATACAATCTCAATCAAGGGCACCCCTCGCGGTTGAGGTCAACATAAGAGTAGCCATCTGTACCGTGGGTGCTTTACCAGCGTCTTCCTCTAGGTGAGCACGTTCGATACCGATTTTCTTAGTCGTACCATCTTTAGTTCCACTTCAATCCAGCTGTTGTAGCTGGATTGTCACCAAATTGAGAAATTTGGTAGGCCTTTTGGATTATCAGGATAGCAGTTCTTGCGGTCAGTGCATCTTTTTGTGGATGTCCATGTTGAGGCAGAGCAGCCTGATACCGGCATCGACAACACCTTTTATTGAGAACTGGCAGAACTCCTGGGAAGGACCAGTCAACGTTGGTGTTGGTATTTTGGTCATTTCCAAAGTGGGCAGAAGTAGAGAAGATTTTAACTGTTGAGCTCTGGTCGTGGACTTCGGGGTCCGATGACCGTTTCAAAGTTCACATTAGTTGTCACCCAAAATCACGGGTTGTTGTTTGTGGTAGTCTGTTACCAAAAGTAGCAGCAGTTTGGTAAATGGTTTCCCCAGAGTACTTAGGACCAATCAATTGAGTCCGACACAGGTAGATCTTTGAGAATCCAGCAGGAATCGAAATCCCTGGAAGACCAAGCTGTTGACTGGGATTGTTAAGAGATCAGCCAAGTACATGGCAACTGGGTCATGGTTGAGTGAGTCCAAGTCATAAGCAACACTAGGAGCAGTTGGACCAAGGATTAGATCATAATCTGGCAAATACTTTTTCAAAATCTTGATGATGAGGTACGAACTCTACCCAGCTTTCTTGTAGGCATCGTAGTAACCTGATGAAAGACTGAAAGTACTCTATGATACGGCGTTTACCTCTTCACCAAACCCTGGCTGGCTGTTTACATAGATTTCATCAAGGTTGGTTGCATCTTCCGCGCGGCAGCCGCAACGGATGCCGTCAGCGTTGCAAGTTTGATTGAAGCTTCAGATGAAGTTGATGATGTAGTAAACGGCAACACCGTATTTAGAGTGAGGAAGGCTGACCTTCTTCAACGATAGCGCCCAATTTTTCGTAAGCGTTTGGCCGCATTCTGTAATAGTCTCCTCAACCTCCTGGGTCAATTCCTTCACCTAGGTATCTTTAGGCAAAGCAATTTTCATTCCCTTGATGTCTTGGCCGATTGAAGTAAAGTCGATGCGACAGGAGCAGAAGTAGAGTCTTTAGCGTCTTCGCTGGCAATAGCGTTGAGCAAGAGAGCATTTTCAACAGTTGGCGCAAAAGGCCCAATCTGGTCTAATGAGCTACCGAAGGCAATGAGTATCTGGAAACGAGAAACCGTTCCGTAGGGTTGGTTTGAGACCAACGATCCCGTTGAAGGCGGTGCAGCAGTTGCGCGGACAGAAACCACCAGTATCAGAACCAAGTGACAAGCGGACTTGTCCTGTCAGCTACGCTGCAGCAGAACCACTTGATGAACCACACACCAGGAACCTTGCTGTGGTCCCAAGCGTGTAGTGGCACCATAGTGAGAAGTCTCACTGATCCACCCATGGCAATTCGTCCACATGTTGGTCTTCTTCAACGCACAATCATGCCTTTTGATTTGGCATTTGAAACAGCTGTCGCATCAAAGATCGGGCTCAGTTGTAGAGCATTTTTGAGGCTGCAGTCAGGAGAATACCATCTGTAGAGATATCTTAACTGCAAGTGGAATTCTGAAAAGCACATTATCAGCGTCAATTCCAGCTTCATCAATGGTTTTTGCTTGAGCAAGAGCCCGTTTTCAGCGATGGTAACAAAGCGTTGATAGCTGCTCGCGAGACTTGATATCTTCAAGCGTAGCTTGCTAATTCTTGTTGCAGAAATTCTCTCAGAAACAAGGATTGTGCAAGTCTTCAATGGTTTGGTTGAAAGTCATTAGGGCATCTCCTCCCATCATCTAGGATAGCTGGTACCTTTGATATAGTAATTGTCTTTTCAGGTATTGCTTTAAACAGGCGATCGCGGTCTACCCTTCTTCGGCCACTGTGGGCGGAGTACGGTTTTTACGGTCAGCCAGGCTCGTAGTAGGTGCGACACCAGTTGTGTCAATCTCACCAGCAACTCAACCATGTCAAATACCCAGACAAGGTTGTCGCAAAGGCAGCAGTTTTTCTTCAGAGAATCTTAATTTTCGAAAGATTGGCAACGTGTGTTACCTTCTTTCTTGTCATTCTTCATCTTGCATCCTTTTCGTGAAATGATGATTTTTAGTCTGTTCTATTTTACCATATTTTCCTCATAAATAAGGGAAGGAAAGATGAAAAGACAGGTATAGGATGGAGAACGGATTTTGACGATGATTTATTTGAAAAGCGGATTTCAAAGAAAATATTATATGGTACAATAGTTTAACAGAGAAGTGAAGACGGTGGTTACAAAATCGAAAGGATGGTGATGCTTTATGCAGAACCTGTAAAATCTTTAGTAGAAAGGAGTGAAACCAGATTTGTCTTGAGGCCTTTGACACTCATGTTTGTAGCTGGTAACTTTGTTATCATCGCTCCTAAAGTTCATCCTCGAATTGGTAAAAGAGACATAGCCGTCCTCAACTTTGGCGAGTTAACGAGCTTACTAGTTATGTACTGGCAGCCACCGTCTTAAACGGTCTCTTGTGGGTGTGTTGTTGTCGCAACACCTTTTCTCATATTTATTGGTAACACTATTTGATTGCAAGTGAAATTATTCTCACTTTAGCAGCGTATGATATAAAAATAGAAATGAAAAATGCTAAAATCCGCTATAATGGAGTGTTGAAAGGAATGGTAAAATCCAATGTAAAAATCATTCTTAGTTATTGAAACAAGCAAAAATAGAGAATCAAAGAAAGAGAACTTATGAATATTCAAGAAGAATTTGAACAAACGTCGCACCTCCATCATCTCCCACCCACGGACGCGGGAAAACAACCATCACTGGAGCAGTCGCTCTCATTTTGGGGGCGAGATTCGTGAGGCTGGTACTGTAAAAGGAAAGAAAACTGGGACTTTTGCCAAGTCTGACTGGATGGATATCGAGAAGCAACGTGGGATTTCGGTGACATCATCTGTTGTGCGCACGTGACTGCTGTTGACGGAAAACGCGTGTATCATCCTCGACACCCCAGGGCATGAGGACTTTTCAGAAGATAATTTATCGTACCTTACGCGGTGGATGCTGGTGGTCATGGTTGTGGACTCTGCCAAGGGTGTCATACCAACCAAGAAATTGGGTTTGAGGTTGTCAAACACCGTGGCATTCTGTCTCTCTTTACCTTTATGAACAAGCAGACCGTGATGGTCGTGAGCCAGACCCTCTTGCAAGAGTTGGAAAAGTTCTAGGAATTGCTAGCTACCCAATGAACTGGGCTAATCGGTATGGGGAAAGTGAGGGCTCGGCGACCTCTATAACCAACGCTTAAACTCTATAAAGGGATGAGCGTTTTGCCCTGAAGATGGGACAAAGCTTTTGGTAGCAATCCTTTCTACGACAAGTCAAGGATGATAAGAAGGAGTTTAAATGAAGTTGGAATGAGTTTTGAGGAAGCCCTGGTTAAATTAACACCTGTTTTCGTTTCGCTTTGACAAACTTTGTGTGCAGACCTTCCTGAGACATTCCCAAGTTTGCTCCAGAACCACATGGGCACAAGAAAATATGGAGAAATGTGATCCTTATGATAAAGATTTCTCAGGATTTGTCTAAAATCCAAGCCAATATTTCCCTCGTCACCGACCGTATTGCCTTTGTCCGTATCGTATCGGGTGAATTTGAACGTGGCATGAGTGTCAACTTGCCTCGTACTGGTAAGGGTGCTAAACTGTCTAATGTTACCCAGTTTATGGCTGAAAGTCGTGAGAATGTGACCAATGCCGTGTAAGGAGATATCACTGGGCTTACGATACAGGAACTTATCAGGTTGACACATTGATGCTGGAAAACAAGTTTGAGTTTGAACCGCCGCTAAACTTTACCCTGAAATTTTCAAAGGAAAGCTCTGCTAAGAATGTCATGAAGCAGACCTTCCACGAAGGACTGGAGCAACTGGTGCAAGAAGGCGCTGTTATCTCAGCTTTATAAGAATTACCAAACAGGCGAGTACATGCTGGGAGCTGTTGGTCAACTCCAGTTTGAAGTCTTTAAACACCGCATGGAAGGCGAGTACAATGCGGAAGTAGTCATGAGCCCAATGGGTAAAAAGACCGTTCGTTGATTGAAGCTCGAGGACCTTGATGAACGAATGTCATCAAGTCGAAATATCTTGGCTAAAGACCGTTTTTGACCAACCAGTCTTCCTCTTTGAAAATGACTTTGCCCCTCCGCTGGTTTTGCGGATAAGTATCCAGACGTAGAGTTGGAGAGAAGATGCCGTAATCGTTGTAAATGACTAGCAACATGTCGCCGTCATTTTGACGGTAACCGCTATGGCGAAGCTTACCTCAAATGCTAAAGTTAATCCAGGGATCCACGTCAAATGGTAATCGATTCGCGAATTTTTCCCGTCGTGGCAAGTAGTGAGTGGTTCAGGCTAACTCGTTTTGATTGAATCTACGTTTGGCAATGAAATCGATTTGCCAAACTTCGTGTCGTAGTTCAGTAAATGTATTTGACTGTGTAACACTCTGGCAACTAACGCCAAGCTCGGCGGATCCCGTGGCTGGGCGCTCTACCAGCAAAGTTTTTACGTATCATTGGTCGCTTCGTAAAACCCACAGTGTCGTAACTCAACTAATGGGTAAACCCCTATGGCGGCTTACCCAAACGCTTCACTAGGCGGTAGAAGTCCACGAATGGCACTCGACTCGTGGGTCTGTCGTAACAGCAGAAATTGACTGAGCTACGGACCTCACTAACTCGTCATAGTTCATGGATGCTATTCATTCATGAGTTTTTGTTTTGGAGAACAGAAATTAAATATTTATGTTTTGTATTTTTAGTATTAATCGTAAGTATGTTTACACAATAACTAATGCAATAGATTTTTGAGTATATTCAAAATTATATAGCTAAATTGTCTGACAAGTATATAAAAAGGTTTTGAAGTATCATATCATATGAAAATATATTAAAAATAATTGATTAAGCGTTTGCATTTAAAGATTTTTAATGGATTAAATGGACCATGTGTGTACTTTGGTGTGGATGATAAGGAGTAAAATATGTTTTTAGACGTCAGAATGGTCGTTATAGAGAGACAGACCGTGTAATACGTTATAAGTTAATTAAATCGCAACATTGGTTGGAGAGCTTCAACCTCTTTTTTGGTTTATTCAAGGTCTCTTGCGGGTGGTAGATACGACTCCAAGTCAGCGACTGCTAGCAGAGGACAAGTAATCCTTCGCCACAGGTCTGATATAAATAAGGGACTCTGTCACAGGGGCTGTTTTAGGGGGTACTGTTGTTACCAAACAAAAGTATTTTGCAACGAAACAGTAGCCGTGGAAAAACATCGAAAATCCAGACCCTTGTCACAATGATACAGCAGTTTTGTAGACAACATCTCTGTGGCAACTCGGAAAATTCTGCACAGCTTGTGTCTCACTCTATGAGCGTGAAAGCGCTTCGATTTCCAGAATCCAGGTGTCGCAAGAGTCTCGTCAGCTCAGCACTTCAGCCAGCACTTCAGCAAGTGCTTCAGTACGTCACGTTAGTGCCTCTAGCTAGCACATCATCTTCAGCTAGCGCTAGCGCTCAGATTCCGCCAGTACGTCAACTAGTTTGAGTCAATCTCACTAGCCAAAACAAGTAGCGTGTCAACATCTGTAGGAGCTTCCCCAGAAAACTGTATCTGAAATTCAAGATGAGAAGAAAGTATCGACTCAAAATGAATCAAAGGCCGACAAGACGGATTCACTGCACTTTTGAAGCCTGCTGCTATTGGACTCAAACGCCGTTAAAACGAATTCAGATACAACAAGTTTAGTTGGTGCGACAGCTGCAACCTGTACCATCTGTAGAAGCTTCTGTTGTAAAGAAAATGAAGAAAATCGTAAGAAGTTAACCAAGCTGTAAATAGAAATGGGTGAATACTTAGCTGAAGGCTGCTGCGCCTACCAAATGACTGATTCAGCAATTACTAAGGTAAATGCAGCAGTGACAGCTATTGAAAAGCTTAGCATCCAACGAGTGACTGGACAGCGGTGGTGCAGTGTCACCCCTGGCTCGTAATTCTCATTGTCAATGCTGTTTTGTATGAGCTAACTCAGGTGTGCGTGATGCCCGTAATTTGTAAAGCTGGTGTTGCGATGCTCTCTTCGCAGCAAGTTGGGCCACTGCTCAGAATGACGGGCGCATGACGAGCAGTCCAGGTGCTTCTCTGATGCATAAGGCTACTGGTATCGCGACGTATACCAGTGAATGTAAATCAGGCGAATAGTGCTTTGAGCAATGTTGGTGTTAAGATAAATGTCGGCCAAGGTGGCCACTGTCCAAAGTGCTACTTTTAATGGGCAATCTATGGAGAAAACCTCACTCAGGGCTCGAGATTGTCATAATTATAGGCATGTGGACAAATGGAATTTAAACTGGCATGATTGGTAGTCAAAGTGAAATATGACAACAATGTGCCGACTGCGACCGCAGATATGGTGCAGGTCGCCTTACACCTATCGGGCAAAATACTCAAGGTAATGCTTCTAGAGTTCAATCTGTGTTTAACAGGGTATTTAGACCCTCAATCTAACAATTATTTCTGCAGGGTCCGAAATTTAATGTTTCTAGTTTATGTTATTATAATGGAGATGTAATAAATGATAATATTAAGTTGAATATCGGTTCACTCTATAAAGAAAGTGAGTCTTGAAAACTGCACATTAATTCCTGGAATCTATTACGGAGGTCCTCAAACAATCGTTGCTCAAATAATGTTAAAAATATTACAGTTAATCTTGCTGGTGAAATCGGAGGCTCTGATGCTTCTAAGCGAGGTTGGTAAAACTTACAATCTATAACTTTTTCGGCTTGGGACAATAATGATACTAAATCAACAGTTAATATAAGTTGTCATATGTGTTACATTTTAACGAGCGCCACATTATTCAAAGTGGCGATATTGTTAGAGTCTCCGACGGAGTCATTTAACTCCCCGAAGAAATTAAGGAAGTTTATAATAACTTATTAACAATGATGTTAATAAACGTGATTTAGCCATCTAATCAAGATGTAGCAAAAAAATGGTACACAGCCAATTTATCTTATGCCGAAAACGGAAGAAGACTCATCATATCCTGAAACCAAGTCGAAAATTGAAGTTGATACTGATGGTACCATTACAGTTGTTTATCGTGATGGTACATCAAGTACCATCACGCAACCCCAGAAGGAAACGGAAATCTTGATGTTAACGTGTCCGTAATCTGTAATGGAAAAGAACCAACCAGTTATTGGAAGGATGGAAGAACACTATTACGTATATGCTGGTGATGATTTTACAGTTGATATGACTGCTATGACTGATAACAAGGGCAATTGAGAGAATTTTAAACTTGTTCCAGAATCTGATGGAAATCGTCCATAGCTTCGACTTGGCTACAATTTCTTTAATTTAAGTATGGTACAGGTACTATATTTCTATCGGATCCTAATGGCGAAATTGTTATGACTCCATCTAATCCTGCTCTGTATTAATGTTGTGGACACATGAAGGATGATTTGGAATTTGCTGGATGGGAATCATTATGAAGAATGCCATCGCAACAGATAAGGCAGGTAACTATACTCAAGCTTGGGATGCAAATAAAGGAACTTCTTTACTGCCAAGGTGTAGAGATTGGCGGATATTATGGATGGTGTAGCACCGTCTGACATCTTCCAAGTAGAAAATATCTCCCCGATTGTCCCTCAAGAAAGCTCGTATATTGTCTGCTGTTGAAAACTAAATAATAAGAAAGAAAACGCACTAATTCTTTCACTGTTAAAGACAATGGAAATACAATTACTTATAAAGACAAGACCATGATACGGTAAATATAAAGTGTCTGACAGTGATTATAAGAGAAGTGCTCAACAAGCGCGTCTGTCGCAGTCGACAAGCGCAAGTCAAAGTGCTTCAACAAGTGCATCTAAGTCAGCGTCGACAAGTGCCAGCCAAAGTGCTCAACAAGTATCTAAGTCAGCGTCGACAAGCGCCAGCCAGCCTCAACGAGCGCATGAAGTCAGCGTCGACAAGTGCGAGTCAGCGTTTCAACAAGGGCATCTAAGTCCGCATCATCACGCCAGTCAAGCCTCACTGCGTATCTAAGTCAGCGTCGACAGCGCCAGCCAGTGCTCCAATCAGCGCATCTAAGTCCGCATCGACAAGTGCCAGCCAAAGTGCCTCAACGAGCGCATCTAAGTCAGCGTTTACGCGCGAGTCAAAGTGCTCAACAAGCGCATCTAAGTCCGCAATAACAAGCGCCAGCCAAAGTGCCCCAACAAGTGCATCGTCAGCACAAGCGCCAGCCAGTGCCTCAACGAAAAGCATCTGTCCGCATCGACAAGTGCCAGCCAGCGCCCTAAACGAGCGCATCTAAGTCCGCACCGACAAGCGCGCCAGCGCCCAACGAGCGCATTCAAGTCAGCGTCACAAGCGCCAGCCAAAAGCGCCTCAACAAGCGCATCTAAGTCCGCATCACCCGCAAGTCAGCCCTCAACGAGCGCATCCAAGTCCGCGTCGACAAGCGCCAGCCAGTGCCTCACCAGTACCTGGCATCAGCGTCAACAAGTTCCAGCCAGCAGCCCAACGAGCGCATCCTAAGCCGCGTCACCGCGCAAGCCAAAGTGCTTCACCGCGCACAAGTCCGCATCGACAGCGACAAAGTGCCTCAACGCGCATCTGCCAGTCGACAAGTGCCAGCCAAAAGTTTCAACGAGCGCATCTAAGTCAGCATCACCACGCCACCAAAGTGCTTCAACGAGCGCATCTAAGTCCGCGTCGACAAGCGCTGTCCAAAGTGCTCAACAGCGCATCTAAGTCCGCGACGACGCGCCACCAGTTCAACAACAAGCGCATCAAGTCCGCGTCGACAAGTGCCAGCCAAAGCAACAAGCGCATCAAACAGCATCAACAAAGGCGAGCCAATCGCGCCACGTCTGCGTCTCCAGCCAGCATCGCGTGTCAACCAGCAAGCACGTCTGCGTCTGAGTCAGCAAGCACAAGGCCTTCTGATCAGCAAGCATTGCTGCCAGTCAATCAGCAGTTACAGTCGGCTAGCCAGTCAGCATCAACAAGTGCAAGTCAATCAGCAAGCACGTCAGCTAGCCAGTCAGCATCAACAAGTGCGAGCCAATCAGCAAGCACATCAGCAGCCAGTCAGCATCAACAAGCGCAAGCCAATCAGCAAGCACATCAGCTAGCCAGTCAGCATCAACCAGTGCGAGCCAATCAGCAAGCACATCAGCTAGCCAGTCAGCATCGAAACCAGTGCGAGCCAATCAGCAGCACATCAGCTAGCCAGTCAGCGTCGACAAGTGCGAGCCAATCAGCAAGCACATCAGCAAGCCAGTCAGCATCAACAAGTGCGAGTCAATCAGCAAGCACATCAGCTAGCCAGTCAGCTTCAGCCAGCGCAAGCCAATCAGCCAGCACGTCAGCCAGCCAGTCGCTTCAACAAGTGCGAGCCAATCAGCCAGCACGTCAGCTAGCCAGTCAGCTATCAACAAGCGCAAGTCAATCACGCAAGTCACATCAGCAAGCTCAGCTAGCCAGGCGTCAACAAGCGCAAGTCAATCAGCAAGCACATCAGCTAGCCAGTCAGCTTCAACAAGTGCAAGCCAATCAGCAAGCACGTCAGCCAGCCAGTCAGCTTCGACAAGCGCAAGTCAATCAGCAAGCACGTCAGCTAGCCAGTCAGCTTCAACCAGTGCAAGTCAATCAGCACAGCACATCAGCTAGCCAGTCAGCGTCAACAAGCGCGAGTCAATCAGCAAGCACATCAGCCAGCCGAGTCAGCGTCAACAAGTGCGAGCCAATCAGCAAGCACGTCAGCTAACCAGTCAGCCAGCCAGCAAGTCGCAGCATCGACAAGTCGTCAATCAGCAAGCACATCAGCTAGCCAGTCAGCATCGACAAGTGCGAGCCAATCAGCAAGCACATCAGCTAGCCAGTCAGCATCGACAAGTGCGAGTCAATCAGCAAGTACATCAGCTAGCCAGTCAGCATCGACAAGCGCAAGCCAATCAGCAAGCACATCAGCTAGCCAGTCAGCATCGACAAGTGCAAGCCAATCAGCAAGCACATCAGCTAGCCAGTCAGCATCGACCAGTGCGAGCCAATCAGCAAGCACGTCAGCAAGCCAGTGCTTCAACAAGCGCAAGTCAATCCGCAAGCACGTCAGCTAGCCAGTCAGCTTCAACAAGCGCAAGTCAATCAGCAAGCACAGTGCATCTGAATCAGCGTCAACAAGTGCAAGCCAATCAGCAAGCACAAGTGCATCTGAATCAGCGTCAACCAGTGCGAGCCAATCAGCAAGCACCTCAGCGTCTGAGTCAGCGTCAACCAGTGCGAGCCAATCAGCAAGCACGTCAGCAAGCCAAAGTGCTTCAACAAGCGCAAGCCAATCAGCAAGTACATCGGCATCTGAATCAGCTTCAACAAGCGCAAGTCAATCAGCAAGCACGTCAGCAAGCCAAAGTGCTTCAACAAGCGCAAGTCAATCAGCAAGCACGTCGCGCATCTGAATCAGCGTCAACCAGTGCAAGCCAATCAGCGCACCGCGCATCTGAATCAGCGTCAACCAGTGCAAGCCAATCAGCAAGCACCCTCAGCGTCTGAGTCAGCATCGACAAGTGCGAGCCAATCAGCAAGCACGTCAGCAGCCAGTCAGCATCGACAAGTGCGAGCCAATCAGCAAGCACGTCAGCAAGCCAAAGTGCTTCAACAAGCGCAAGTCAATCAGCAAGTACAGCGCATCTGAATCAGCGTCAACAAGCGCAAGCTCAATCAGCAAGCACAAGTGCATCTGAATCAGCGTCAACAAGCGCAAGTCAATCAGCAAGCACATCGGCTAGCCAGTCAGCATCGACAAGTGCGAGCCAATCAGCAAGCACGTCAGCTAGTCAGTCAGCATCACGCGCGAGCCAATCAGCGTCACAAGCGCAAGCCAAAGTGCTCAACCAGTGCGAGCCAATCAGCAAGCACGTCAGCAAGCCAAAGTGCTTCAACAAGCGCAAGCCAATCAGCAAGTACATCGGCATCTGAATCAGCTTCAACAAGCGCAAGTCAATCAGCAAGCACACAGTGCATCTGAATCAGCGTCAACCAGTGCGAGCCAATCAGCAAGCACCTCAGCGTCTGAGTCAGCATCGACAAGCGCGAGCCAATCAGCAAGCACGTCAGCAAGCCAGTGCTTCAACAAGCGCAAGCCAATCAGCAAGTACATCGGCATCTGAATCAGCTCAACAAGCGCAAGTCAATCAGCAAGCACGTCAGCAGCCAAAGTGCTTCAGCAAGCGCAAGTCAACCAGCGCACAGCGCATCTGAATCAGCGTCAACCAGTGCAAGCCAATCAGCAAGCACCTCAGCGTCTGAGTCAGCATCGACAAGTGCAGTCAAACAGCGTCAACGTCAGCGCAAAGCAGCGTCAGCAAACGTCCAAAGTGCTTCAACAAGCGCAAGTCAATCAGCAAGCACAGGCATCTGAATCAGCGTCAACGCGTGAGCCAATCAGCAAGCACACAGTGCATCTGAATCAGCGTCAACCAGTGCGAGCCAATCAGCAAGCACCTCAGCGTCTCGAGTCAGCATCGACAAGTGCGAGCCAATCAGCAAGCACGTCAGCAAGCCAAAGTGCTTCAACAAGCGCAAGTCAATCAGCAAGTACATCGGCATCTGAATCAGCTTCAACAAGCGCAAGTCAATCAGCAAGCACGTCAGCAAAGCCAAAGTGCTTCAACAAGCGCAAGTCAATCAGCAAGCACTGAGCGCATCTGAATCAGCGTCAACCAGTGCGAGCCAATCAGCAAGCACACAGCGCATCTGAATCAGCGTCACAAGTGCAAGCCAATCAGCAAGCACCTCAGCGTCTGAGTCAGCATCGACAAGTGCGAGCCAATCAGCAAGCACGTCAGCAAGCCAGTCAGCATCGACAAGTGCGAGCCAATCAGCAAGCACGTCAGCAAGCTCAAAGTGCTCAACAAGCGCAAGTCAATCAGCAAGCACAAGCGCATCTGAATCAGCGTCAACCAGTGCGAGCCAATCAGCAAGCACGTCAGCAAGCCAAAGTGCTTCAACAAGCGCAAGTCAATCAGCAAGTACATCGGCTAGCCAGTCAGCGTCAACCAGTGCGAGCCAATCAGCGTAGCACGTCAGCTAGCCAGTCAGCGTCAACAAGTGCGAGTCAATCAGCAAGCACGTCAGCTAGCCAGTCAGCTTCAACAAGCGCAAGTCAATCAGCAAGCACATCGGCTAGCCAGTCAGCATCGACAAGTGCGAGCCAATCAGCAAGCACGTCAGCTAGTCAGTCAGCATCAACCAGTGCGAGCCAATCAGCAAGCACCTCAGCGTCTGAGTCAGCATCGACAAGTGCGAGCCAATCAGCAAGCACGTCAGCAGCCAGTCAGCATCGACAAGTGCGAGCCAATCAGCAAGCACGTCAGCAAGCCAGTGCTTCAACAAGCGCAAGTCAATCAGCGCAGCGCATGCGCATCTGAATCAGCGTCAACCAGTGCGAGCCAATCAGCAAGCACGTCAGCAAGCCAAAGTGCTTCAACAAGCGCAAGTCAATCAGCAAGTACATCGGCTAGCCAGTCAGCGTCAACCAGTGCGAGCTAATCAGCAAGCTACGCGGCATCTGAATCAGCGTCAACCAGTGCAAGCCAATCAGCAAGCACGTCAGCCAGCCAGTCAGCGTCAACCAGTGCGAGTCAATCAGCAAGCACGTCAGCCAGCCAGTCAGCTTCAACAAGCGCAAGTCAATCAGCAAGCACATCAGCTAGCCAGTCAGCATCGACAAAGCGCGAGCCAATCAGCAAAGCACAGCGCATCTGAATCAGCGTCAACCAGTGCGAGCCAATCAGCAAGCACGTCAGCAAGCCAAAGTGTCAACAAGCGCAAGCCAATCAGCAAGTACATCGGCATCTGAACCAGCATCAACAAGCGCAAGTCAATCAGCAAGCACAGCGCATCTGAATCAGCGTCAACCAGTGCGAGCCAATCAGCAAGCACCTCAGCGTTCTGAGTCAGCATCGACAAGTGCGAGCCAATCAGCAAGCACGTCAGCGTCAAAGTGCTTCAACAAGCGCAAGCCAATCAGCAAGTACATCGGCATCTGAATCAGCTTCAACAAGCGCAAGTCAATCAGCAAGTCACAGCGCATCTGAATCAGCGTCAACCAGTGCGAGCCAATCAGCGCACACGCGCATCTGAATCAGCGTCACCGTGCAAGCCAATCAGCAAGCACGTCAGCCAGCCAGTCAGCGTCAACCAGTGCGAGTCAATCAGCAAGCACGTCAGCTAGCCAGTCAGCTTCAACAAGCGTAAGTCAATCAGCAAGCACATCGGCTAGCCAGTCAGCATCGACAAGTGCGAGCCAATCAGCAAGCACGTCAGCTAGTCAGTCAGCATCAACAAGTGCGAGCCAATCAGCAAGCACAAGCGCAAGCCAAAAGTGCTTCAACCAGTGCGAGCCAATCAGCAAGCACGTCAGCAAGCCAAAGTGCTTCAACAAGCGCAAGCCAATCAGCAAGTACATCGGCATCTGAATCAGCTTCAACAAGCGCAAGTCAATCAGCAAGCACAAGTGCATCTGAATCAGCGTCAACCAGTGCGAGCCAATCAGCAAGCACCTCAGCGTCTGAGTCAGCATCGACAAGTGCGAGCCAATCAGCAAGCACGTCAGTAGCCAAAGTGCTTCAACAAGCGCAAGCCAATCAGCGAGTACATCGGCATCTGAATCAGCTTCAACAAGCGCAAGTCAATCAGCAAGCACAACAGCAAGCCAGTGCTTCAACAAGCGCAAGTCAATCAGCAAGCACATCAGCTAGCCAGTCAGCGTCAACCAGTGCAAGCCAATCAGCAAGCACATCAGCTAGCCAGTCAGCATCGACAAGTGCGAGCCAATCAGCAAGCACGTCAGCAAGTCAAAGTGCTTCAACAAGCGCAAGTCAATCAGCAAGTACATCGGCTAGCCAGTCAGCGTCAACCAGTGCGAGCTAATCAGCAAGCACAAGCGCATCTGAATCAGCGTCAACAGCGCAAGCCAATCAGCAAGCACGTCAGCTCAGCCAGTCAGCGTCAACCAGTGCGAGTCAATCAGCAAGCACGTCAGCTAGCCAGTCAGCTTTCAACAAGCGCAAGTCAATCAGCCAGCACATCGGCTAGCCAGTCAGCATCGACAAGTGCGAGCCAATCAGCAAGCACGTCAGCAAGCCAAAGTGCTTCAACAAGCGCAAGTCAATCAGCAAGCACAAGCGCAAGCCAGTCGCTTCAACCAGTGCGAGCCAATCAGCAAGCACGTCAGCAAGCCAAAGTCGCTTCAACAAGCGCAAGCCAATCAGCAAGCACATCGGCATCTCGAATCAGCTTCAACAAGCGCAAGTCAATCAGCAAGCTACAAGCGCAAGCCAAAGTGCTTCAACAAGCGCAAGTCAATCAGCAAGCACATCGGCTAGCCAGTCAGCGTCAACCAGTGCAAGCCAATCAGCAAGCACGTCAGCTAGCCAGTCAGCATCGACAAGTGCGAGCCAATCAGCAAGCACAGCGCATCTGAATCAGCGTCACCAGTGCAAGCCAATCAGCAAGCACCCTCAGCGTCTGAGTCAGCATCGACAAGTGCGAGCCAATCAGCAAGCACGTCAGCAAGCGCAGTCAGCATCGACAAGTGCGAGCCAATCAGCAAGCACGTCAGCAAGCCAAAGTGCTTCAACAAGCGCAAGTCAATCAGCAAGCACAAGCGCATCTGAATCAGCGTCAACAAGTGCGAGCCAATCAGCAAGCACAAGTGCATCTGAATCAGCGTCACCAGCGCAAGCCAATCAGCAAGCACGTCAGCTAGCCAGTCAGCGTCAACAAGTGCGAGTCAATCAGCAAGCACAAGTGCATCTGAATCAGCGTCACCAGTGCGAGCCAATCAGCAAGCATAAGCGCATCTATGATTCATTCGACTAGTCAAGCTCCTCAAACCATGATACACTCAAGACACGTAAGCAACTTCCAAATACTGGAACAGCAACTTGGCTACAAATCTGCTCCTAGGAGCTGTAGCAGGTCTAACAGGATTAGGATTAGTAGCTAAGCGTCGTAAGCGCGATGATGAAGAATAAGCCTTGTTTTATAAAGTTGCTAAAAGACTAGGTAAGCTTTGAGGAGAAAGCCTCCAAGGATTGTAAAATTCTTGGAGGTTTTTTGTCTATAGGAAGTGAGTATTAGCTGGTTGAGTTTTGTTGATTCGTAAGACCTCGTTTAAAAATCAAAAAGAGTAGAAATTTCGTAACCGCCCCATAACAGAGTACCTAGCCAACTTTCCATTCCTCCGTATACCGTTAGTAGAAAAACAGTACTGGAGGTTATTTTTTAATGTCACACCTTATTGTCCCTTTGGAAACACCCCAATCCGCCGCTTTGATAAGAAAAAGAAGAATAAGATGATTTTTCGTTGTCAGTTAAAAGAGCTTGATTTTTCCATCTATTGTAACCGTCCCATAATGATCTATAGTTGTATTCGCATTTTTTTCCTGTACGATTATAGCTTGGTAAAAAAGGCTTTAAGACCCTTTTTGCTTTGTGGATTAATATCCTGAAAAATGAAACTTCAATGGCATGACTTTAAATCGTGTATGATCATATTCGATTTGCTAATTGTATGTAAATTTATTAATTATCAATTTTTGGATAGCATTGATATTTTTTTATGTAAGTTGCTTTTATTATAAGGCTATTTGTGGTAAGATGTACATAATAACAGAATGCTATATAGTATCTCTATATTAATGGTAAATAACATTAAATTTGTATAAAAGTTTTAGTTAGATGACAAGTTATTCATATGTGTAGGCACACTGATAGATATAGTCAATTTAGTTGGAGGGGAAGTTTTTAATTGCTATCTGGAAAAATTCCTGCATGTTTTTCACATAAAAATAAGCAACATCAGCGCTTTTTTTCAACTTTTACCCGATGGTCAAATCAAGGATATTGGTGGGAACCGGTCATGATAATGAGCGGTTTTGGCATATGCAGGAGAAAAACTTCAACTATTTTCTAGCTCGAAAGAGTTGACGGCAGTTTTTGACTGTTGCTATGAGGAAGTCGGCTATTCTTATTGGGAAGGTTTGCATCAGGAAACGATTCCTCTGGAAATTCGTGTCTATAATTCGCGTTCGGATCTGTTTGATTACCTGACGAAATTTACTAGTCGCTATTTGATTGACTACGGGGCCTTTAACAGTGGCAATCATACTTATGGTATTCTCAATTAGTTGACTATGACCATGGAGGCCAGGTCATTATTGGTGATTATTGTTCTATTGGACAAAATGTTCAATTTGTAACAGCAAATCATGATTTAGAGTTGATTACAACTCATCCATTCAAGAGTTTAGAGGTGTTTTTACACGGATGAGCCTCTGCAGATGACTGATGATCATATTTTGAAAAGTCCAACTCGAGTTGGGGAATGATGTTTGGATTGGAAACAATGTTCAAACTCATGGCAGGGTAACTATTGAGATGGAGCAGTGATAGCAACAGGTGCTGTAGTAACCAAGGATGTGGAACCCTATGCTATTGTTGGAGGAAATCCTACTAAGCTTTATTCGTTATCGTATAGCAGATCCTATATTCCGTGAGCAGATGTTAGAAATTGCGTGGTGGAATTGGCTGGAAGACATTATTTCTGAACGATTGGATAAAAATCATGAGTAAGGATATATCAGGATTTATAAAAGAATACTTACCAAATGCTGGGAAAGTTAAACATGATTGATCTGTTCTCAGAAATATTAGAATTGATTTAGAATGTATCTTAAAGAAATGTGTATTGAAATCGACTTTGTTTTTATATATTGCATCAGAAAAGGAGTATATGATTGAAAATGATGGAAAAATAAGTGTTATTGTTCCTGTTTACATGTCAGAACTATATCTTGAAAAATGCTTGGATAGTATCGTTCAACAAACCTATCAAAATCTTGAAATTATTTTGATTAATGATGGCTCAACAGATGGTTCAGCAGCAATCTGTCAACGTTATCAAAATCAAGATGAACGTGTTAAAGTCTATCATAAAAGAAACGGTGGGGTTTCTTCTAGCCGCAATCGTGCCTTGAAGTTGTAACTGGGGGATTATATCGTTTTTGTAGATAATGATGACTGGTTGAGTTGGATCATATCCAAAAATCTTTATGATTTATTGAAAAAAACAGATGCAGATATTGCAATCGGAAACTTTACTCAATTTTTTTGGATGATCAAACTAGTTTTTTGATTCATGTAGGAACAGATGATTATTTTGAGAAGACTTATACGCCATTTGAATGGTTTTGCCATCAATATGACAGTAAGTATAATTTCAGTCAATGCTTCACAGTTCCGTGGGCGAAGTTATACAAGACGGAGCTATTTAAAGATATTGTATATCCAACAGATAAAAGTGTAGAGGATGATTACACAACTTATAAAGTTTATCTTTCAGGCAGATAAAATTGCTTTTATGAATAAGGCTATTTATATCCATAGAAAACGTTCTACAAGTGTTACAAGGACAGTCAATCTTGCAGATGTATATCCTTAAAGAGTATTGAAGAACGTATGACTATTCTCCAATTAATTGGAGTCCTCAGGAGTTATTAGATAGAGAAATTCAAGCTTATAAATGGCGATTATCTATTCATGAAGAAGAAACTCTTAAACATGGGGACGTGGAATCTTATCAACAAATTTTGGTCAAAAAGCAATTGCAGTTAAATATTTTGAAGGTTAGTCAAACACATTTTTATAAATTGATTTTTTTCTATTTTTTTAGATAGAAAAAGTGACCTATACTCAAAAATTAGAATGTTATCTCGTTTTTGATGTAGGTTGCTTTTTACGTTTATCAGATAGCTATTCTATAGTAGATTGAATCTAGAATAGTACACTCACAACTGCTAAAAAAATATTTCTAGAAATTAGTTTGACTTTCCTAATCTCTATTCGCATCTTATTTTCAATCCACTATATAAACATTTTTTCAATTTTAAATTTATAGTAGATCAAATACAAAACGGTACACTGTGAATTCTAAAAAAATGCTAGAAATTGACTTAACTACTCTGTAAATTTGTTCAGATTCTATTTTCATTTCACCATAATACTCAATTGTTTTCAAAACAACCTCGTCCATTGTCTGCTGACAGTGGACTTTAAAATACTTTTTCCAGTCCTTGAATAACTTCTTGAAGCTTTATCAATGACAGATTCCCAATGTTTGGAAAGCCTTATTTTTAAAACCTCGTTTTTGAATTTCTTTCCAGACTTGTTCAATAGGGTTCATTTCTGGTGCGTAAGGTGGGATATAGTCGCTTAGTTTTATAAAATACATGTTATAATAAAGTTATGTATATAGTACAGATTTTAGACAAGGAGCATTAGATTACATCAAAGAGGGACACAGCCATGTCGAGGCAGCCAAAGTTTTTGATGTTGGCGAAGAACTCTCTTCACGTGGGAAAAGAAATTACGTGAACAAGGGCACTTAGAACGGAAAAAGCGAGTCGCCAAAAGCCGAAAAAAATTCCTTTGAGGAGTTGAAGACCTCTGTAGAGGCTCATCCAGATGCTTTTTACGGGAAATTGCGGCACATTTTTGATTGTGCTGTTCCTTTCAGTATGGGCAGCTTTAAAGCAGATCAATGTCACTTAAAAAGACGACTAGCTTTTAAGGAACAAGATCCAGAGAAAGTCGCTGAATTTCTTGATATTTTGGATAACCTAAAAGATTTACCAGTCGTATATATTGACGAAACAGGAATCGACTCGCTACCTCTATCGTCCTCATGCACGGGCCCTAGAGGAGAGAAAGTCTATGAAAAGATTAGTGGACGGCGTTTTTGAGCGGGCTTCAATTGTTGCAGGACAAGTAGATGGAGAGTTTATAGCTCCTATGATTTACAAGGAAAGCATGACGAGCGACTTATTTGTGAAGTGGTTCAAAACGTAGCTCTTGCCTGCTTTGAAGACACCTCATGTCATTGTCATGGACAATGCTAGTTTTCATCCCAAGAACATCTTGGATGAACTCTGCATTCAAGATAGACACTTTTTCTTACCTCTACCACCTTATTCACCAGATTTGAATCTTATTGAGCAAGCTTGGGCTGTCTTGAAAAAGAAAAGTGACAGCTTTATTAAGGGAAGTCCCCAATATCTTTGAATCATTAGAGTGCTTTTTAAAACTAAATGACTATAACACTTTTTCTTTTGAGCGAAAAATAAATAATCTGTAGACGTTTATGATATTTGGCGTATGATGAATCTCTTAGGAGTTGTTCAATTTTTGTATTTCTTCATTTGTAAGTTTCATAACTACTATTATAAGATGTGATTTTAGTATAGTATAAAAATAATAAGGTTATTTACATCGATAGATACCCCAAAATATACTTGAGATGAATTATAGTGAGTTGAATCTGGAATAGCACACCACAGTTACTAAAAATATTTTTATAAAGTGATTTAAATTTCTAATTATTTTTGTTCAGTTTTTAATTCATTTCACTATAAAAATTTATCTTTAGGATTGATTATTCGAAAATGTTATCATATAATTACAGCGAGATTACAATATTGAATTTATTAAGCTATTTTTACTTTTGTTTTTGTATGATTATTTAATTTGGAAAGTAATTATAATTTAACACTGTATGAACGATACTGTCAATGAAATAAATATATTTTTGAAATTGAAATTCTTTAATAGCTCAAAAATAGCATGTTATAATAGTAGGAAAAGGAGAGCGACTACATGACTGAAAAAATTACTGTGATTGTACCCTGTTTATAATGTTGAAAAATTATCTAGAAAAATGTTTTGGATAGTTTAATAAACCAAACTTATAAAAATCTTGAAAATTATCGTTATCAATGATGGCTCTACAGATAATTCGGGCACAATTTGTCAAGAGTACGCACAAAAAGATAATCGAATTGTCTATATTGAAAAAGAAAATGGTGGTCAAGCGAGCAAGAAATATGGGCTTGGATCGAGTGACTGGATCTTATGTGAGCTTTGTTGATTCGGATGATTGGGTCGAGTTAGATTATGTAGAAACCCTATATAAAAACATACGGAGTATCAGGCTGATATTGCGGTTGGAAAATTATTGTAAGTTTAATGAGTCTGATTCAAATTTCTATTTTCATATATCTGGAAATTATTTTTGAGAAACTTTATGACAATGTCTCTATAGTGGATTGTTTTAAATGATTCTAATAGATTATTAAATTCAGCATTGATAGTTGCTTGGGGAAAAATTTATAGAAAAAGAAATTATTTCTAATTTTCGTTTTTCCGGTAGGAATAGTGACTGAAGATACAGTATTTAATTTGAAAATATTATTAGCTTCTAAAAGTATTGTTTATATTAATAAAGCTGCTTATATCTACAGAGTTAGGAGTGGAAGTATTTCAAATACTTGGGATGAAAAATGGATTAGAGATTGCATATACGCTATAGAAGATAGATTGGCATTGTTATCAACATTAGGTTATCCAATGTCAGAACATATACATGCTTATAAATTTATTTTAAATCATATAACTTCTGAAAGTAATAACAGAGGAATATCAGAATCTCATGTTAGATCAGATAAAAAGAGAAGAAGATGTTATTAGATTTACTTCAGACTCAAAATCAGGAATTTAAGAAAGCTATTGTCCTCGCAGCTAACTATGCCTATGTTGAGCAGGTCATGACGACTATTAAATCTATCTGTTACCATAATCGCTCGATTCGGTTTTATCTGATTAATAGTGATTTTCCTAATGAATGGTTTAAACAATTAAACAAGCGATTGGAAAGATATGACTCAGAGATTATCACTGTCGGGTAACTTCTGAGCAAATTTCGCGTTATAAAACAGATATTAGTTACACAGTATTTTTGCGTTATTTTGTATCTGACTTTGTGAAAGAAGATAAGGCTCTCTATTTAGACTGCGACTTGGTAGTAACTAAAATCTGGATAACTTGTTTTGAAACAGATTTGCAAGACTATCCATTAGCAGCTGTTCGAGATTATGGAGGAAGAGTATACTATGGTAGGGAGATGTTCAATGCGGGTGTTTTACTAATCAACAACCGTTTGTGGAAACAAGAAAATATGTCCCAACGCTTGATAGATTTGACAAATGAGTGGCATGATAAGGTGGATCAAGCAGATCAAAGTATTTTAAATATGCTCTTTGAAAATAGATGGCTAGAGATGGAATTTGACAATAACCATGTTGTGATTCATAAGCAATTCACAGATTATGAGTTACCAGCAGGTCAAGATTATCCTGGTATTATCCACTATCTCTCACATAGAAAGCCGTGGTTTGATTTAGCTGCGCAGAGCTATCGTGATGTTTGGTGGTATTATCATAGTCTGGAATGGACAGAGTTGGGCAAAAATCATCATTTACATCCACTACAAAAATCACATATCTATCCTATCAGAGAACCGCTTACTTGTTTAATTTATACGTCTTCAGATCAGATTGAACAAATTGAGACATTGATTCAATCTTTGCCTAATATTCAATTTAAGATTGCTACAGAGTGATGGTCAGTGATCGTTTGAAACAATTGTTGGTCTATCCAAATGTAACTGTTTATGCTGGAATTAATTATTTAGCAGAACTAGATCAAGAATTAATTGAGACTAGTCAGGTGCTTTTAGACATTAATCATGGTGAAAAAACAGAGGAAATGTTAGATCAATTTTCAAAAAGAGGAAAATTAATTTTAGCTTTTGAAAATACAAAATATCGTGAAATGGGACAGATAACCTACAAAGTAGAACAAGTTCAAGAAATGATTGAAAAATTAAGAGAAGTGGAAGAAAAACATGAATTTTTAAAAGATTCTGTAAAGTTATTAGGAGATTTTTCATCATATAGAGATTTCCCCACCAGTACTATTGAATTAGGAACAGATGTTACATTTCGTTCATTTGTAAGTTTAGAAGTAGCTAATAATGCTAAATTAACACTAGGAAATAGGGTTTTCTTTAATGACCATTGTACGATTCGTTGTGGCAAAGAAATTGAAATTGGTAAGGATACCATGTTTGGAGATGGGGTAAGGATTTTTGACCATAATCATAAATACTCAAATTACCATATCGAAAAATTCAATTTACTGCTGATAAAATAACGATAGGAAAAAAATTGCTGGATTGGAACCAATGTTGTCATTTTAAAAGGGGTGACGATTGGAGATAATGTCATTATTGGAGCAAATGCCCTAATTTATAAAGATATACCAGCTAATTCTATCGTTACTTCTCAGGAGGATTTAAAAATCATTCCTAGGAAACAACACCAATTTCATGTTTTTTACTTTAACAGCTTCAGACACTTTAGAAAACCTAGACTATCTTGTTCAGAATCTTCCAGAGGTAGCTTTCCATATAGCAGCTAAAACAAATATTTTCGGATTATCTTGAAAGTTTCAATCGTTATGAGAACGTGAATATATACACAAATGTTCATCATGATGATATTTTTGAGGATTTGTTGAAGAAATCAGATATTTATTTAGATATTAACCATTGGGGAGAGGTGGATGGTATTGTTCATAGAGCAATAGAACAGAATAAGCCTGTTTATGCTTTTTGAGAATACCAATCATGATTCAAGTGGATTTAGTAAAGTTTTTCGACAAGAAGATGCAAATGGAATGGTGACAGAGATGATTTTTAGGAGAAGAAAAATTATAGTATGGAGAATGAATTAATCAGTATTGTAGTTCCAATCTACAACGTTGAGAATTACTTGCGAATGTGTTTTGGATAGCATTCAAAAATCAGACGTATCAAAAATTTTGAGTGTTTATTAATCAATGATGGTTCTCCAGATAATTCAGCAGATATTCAGAGAATATCTTGCTAAAGATGCCTCGTTTCCGTTACTTTGAAAAAGAAAATGGTGGCTCATCTTCAGCAAGAAATTTTGGGATTGAACGTTCGGGGGGAGTATGTTACGTTTGTAGACTCTGATGATTGGTTGGAACATGATGCTTTACAACTGTTATATGATGCATTGAAAAAGAAAATGCGGATATTAGTATCGGACGTTATAATTGTTACGATGAATCACGTTGCTAATATTTGTTTTATGATTCTAATCCAGATGATTCTCTTGAGGTGATAGAAGGAAAAGAAATCATAGATAGAGAAGGTGTCGAAGAAATGAAAACTGGGAATTGGACTGTAGCTATTTGAAATTATTCAAGAGAGAGTTACTATAAGATTTTACCATTTCCTATAGGGAAAATGGCTGAGGATACATACTGGACATGGAAGGTACTTCTAAAAGCTTCGAAGGTGGTCTATTTAAATCGTTGTATTTACTGGTACCGTGTTGGTTTGACTGGTACTTTATCAAATACATGGAGCGAAAAACGTATGTATGATGAAATCGAAGCTAGAGAAGAGAAATTGCTATTTTGGCAAGTTTAGGTTATGATTTTGACCAATCATATTTTAGTTTATAAAAATAGATTACAAAGAGTGATAGCGAGTTAGAAGTACAAAATATGCAGTCTACGGAGATTTATAGAAGAATGATGGAAAAATTGTCTTTACTACCGTAGTAATAAAAATGAGATAATACAATATGAAACTACATTTAACAAACTTATACGGTATGGCTGGTGATAGTACTGTTATTCTAGCCCAAAAATGCTGTACAAAAATAGCAAGTCAACTAGGGGTTTAGAGAGGTTGGTATTTATTTTTACAACATTGTTTCAGATAGCCCTTCTGAAATGAATAAGCGTCTGGATGGGATTATGGCTAGTATCTCTATTGGTGATATTCTTAGTCTTTCAATCTCCTACTTGGAATGGTTTTTGAATTTGATCGTGTCTTATTTGATAAGCTGAAGGATATGCAGGTGAAAAATTGTTTGCTTTTATTCATGACGTTGTTCCTCTCATGTTTGATAGTAACTATTATCTCATGAAAGAATACATGTATATGTATAATCTATCAGATGTTTTGATAGTTCCATCAGAGAGAATGAAAGCACGCTTTGATGGAAGAAGGCTTGACAACCAAGAAAATCCTCGTTCAAGGGATGTGGGACCATCCTCATGATTTATCTCTTATACACCCAGCTTTTAAAAAGAAACTCTTTTTGCTGGAAGTTTAGAAACGTTTTCCAGACTTACAAAATTGGTCTCAAGATACGCCTTTTAAGAGTATTTTCAAATCAAAGGGGAGGCTAGTTCTAGTGCTAGAAATCTCAGTATTGAAGGATGGAAAGAAAGATGAGGAACTGCTGCTAGAATTATCAAAAGGTGGATTTTGGTCTTTAGTCTGGGGAACTCATCAAAATGATGGAGAAAGAAACCAATATTACACCCTGAATATATCTCATAAGGTTAGCACCTATCTGACAGCCGGGATCCCAGTCATTGTACCAAGTAGCTTATCAACTGCTAAATTTATAGTAGATCAAGGCTTTGAGCTTTTAGTGCAGATAGCCTAGAAGAGGTTCATGAGATAGTTGACAAAATGAATCTACAAGAAAGTATCAAGAAATGACGAATCGGATAAAGACCTTTAGTTATTTACTAAAAGAGGGTTATTTTACAAAAATTACTGGTAGATGCCATCTATCAATTAGGAATTAACTAGGAGAACATATGAAAAAGCAATTGTACTAGCTGGGGATTGCATCTATACTTCCCAGCTAGAAACGACGATCAAGTCCATTCTATCACAATCGAGACCTTAACATTTATATTTTTAAAACCAAGATATCATGCCAGATTGGTTTCGGAAAACCCTGCAAATGGCTCGAATGCTGGGGAGCGACATCATCGATGTGAAGTTACCCTGAGCAAAGCCGTGTTTCAGCAGTGGAGTAAACAGGATCATATCAGTGCAATTGCCTATGCTCGCTATTTTATAGCCCAGACTACATTCCAGAAGACAAGGTTTTATATTTAGATTCGATTTGATTATGAATGATTCTTTAGAGGATTGTTTTGACTATCAATCTTGGAGATAAGTGGCTGGCTGCTGATTAGGGATACAGAGGGTGTTACCTTTAATACTGGGGTTTTGTTAATTAACAATGCCAAAATGGAAACAAGAGAATATTAAAGAGTTACTCATTACTCAATCAATTGAAACTCTAAAAAATAGTAGCAGAAGGTCGTTTTTGAGACATTTTAATGGTGATCAGACTATTTTTAATCAGGTCTGTCAAGGATAACTGGCTAGAATTGACCGTCGATTCAATTTGCAAGTTGGACATGATGTGTGTCGCTTTTTATAGTAATTGGCCAAATTTTTGATGAATCATCCCACAGACCTGTTGTTTTGCATTTTTTATCTCATAGAAAACCATGGACGACATTGATAGCTATCGCCACCGCGATCTCTGGTGGGATTTTCATGATTTAGAATGGACTCAAATTTTTGCAACACCATATGGGCGAGTTTGAGCTAGTTTCCCTCAGAATCGAGGAGTTTTTCTTGCTTTGACGCTTACAACATCGCAAGATTTAGAAGGAATAGAAGAACTGCTTACAGCTTTACCAGACGTGATTTTCCATATCGCAGCCTGGACCGATATGGGCGAAAAAGCTCAAAAAGACTGGCAAGCTATGATAACGTCCGCCTCTATCCTCAAATTGTTCCTCCAGTATTAGAAAATCTTAAAAATCTAGCTTCAATCTACCTTGATATTAACCATGGCAATGTGGAGCAACCGATGTTGGAGTCCATGAAAAACAAGGGAAACCAATGCTGGCTTTCCAATCCACCCAACATGGAAATTGTGGTCAAGTTTTATTTGAAACAGGGAAAACTGCTTTGATGATTGAGGCAATCAAAGATTTCAAGGAGAATGGGCACTTTACACGATTTTATCAAGTTCCAGAATTAACGTGTTTAACCTTTACGGCTTCTCAAGAACTAGAACAATTAGACTACTTAGCAGAACAATTGCCAAATGTAGCCTTTCATGTAGCAGCCTGGACAAGTATGGGAGCCAAAACTTCATGACCTATCCAATCGTTATCCAAATATCCACCTCCATCCAGCAATTTCAAAAGAAAAAACTCGAAGAACTAAAAAGAGCAGATGGATGTTTATCTGGATATTAACCCTAGAAACCTCAACTTCAGACATGGTTGCAGATGTAGTTCAACTGTCTAAGCCTGTCTTTGCTTTTTATAAATCTCAAAATGGCTATCATGGACAAAGACTATATTCGAGTGAGCACCCTGAACGGATGCTAGAAGATCTTCAAAAACTTTTTGATGGGAACCGCTAGCAAAAACAAGAAGATCCCTATTCAGGTTAAGAGCATTGATGAAACTCTGGATTATATCATTGAACAACCAGTCGTCTTTAGTTCGTTTTGGAGATGGTGAGATTAATATGCTAGCTGGTCATTCAATTCCCTACCAAAACTATGATGAAGAGCTCGTTTCTACCATGCGAGAGATTATAGGTTTAGAAAGCACGAAAGACCCTAGTAGTCTGCCTTCCTGATGCTTTTTACGGATCGTTTTCAAATTTACATCATGGGCCATTCCCTTCTGGAAAGAACATATGGATCATTATATGGACTTTTATCGCGAACTCTGCACGGGTTCGTGGTATGGTTCAACCTTTGTATCACGTCCTTACATTGATTTTGGAAGATAAGAGTCAGGCCAAAGGTCAATTTGATAAACTGAAAAAGTATTTGGGAAAAATCAAGACCTACTCATTGTAGAAGGGGCTACTTCACGTTCGGGTGTCGGCAATGATTTATTTGATGAAGCAAAAATCGATTAAACGAATCGTGTGTTCATCTCATAGTGCCTATTCGCGTGTCGATGAGATTGAGCAAGAGATAGAAAAAGCATGCAGCTGGGCGTCTTGTTTTTATGTATGCTTGGGACCTACAGCCAAGGTTTTGGCTTACCGTCTAAGTCAGAAAGGCTATCAGGTCTTAGATATTGGCCACATCGACTCAGAGTATGAGTGGATGAAGATGGGAGCTAAAACCAAAGGTTAAATTTGCCCATAAACATACGGCTGAATATAATTTTGATCAAGATATTGAATTTATCGAAGATGAGACCTATACAAGTCAAATAGTTGCTGATTTATCAAAAGCAACTCAGTAAAAGGAGAACGAATGAAAAACAGCAGTCAGTTATCTTTGCAGGAGATTATGCCTATATTTCGTCAAAATTGAAAACTGCTATAAAATCAATCTGTCGCCACAATAGTCATTTGAAAATATATGTACTTAATCAAGATATTCCACAAGAATGGTTTATGAATATTCGGACCTATATTCAACAAATGGGTGGGGATTTGATTGATTGTAAGGTCATTGAGCAAAATATAAGATGAACTGGACCAATCAGTTGCTTCATATCAATCACATGACCTTTGCCCGCTACTTTTATTCCAGATTTTGTCGAAGAAGATAAGGTTCTCTATTTAGATAGTGATTTAGTTGTGACTGGTGATTTGAGTCAGCTGTTTGAAATAGAACTAGAAGAAAAATTATTTGGCAGCAGCTCGTTCTTGTTTTTGGTGCAGGAGTTGGTTTTAATGCAGGTGTATTATTAATCAATAATAAAAAGTGGAAATCAGATGACATCAGACAGAGATTGGTTGATTTAACTGAGAGAGAGCATGAAAAACGTGGGAGAAGGAGATCAGTCTATTCTCAATATCCTCTTTAGGGATAGCTACTATCAGCTAGAAGATACCTATAATTTTCAAATAGGTTTTGATGCTGGTGCAGCTGAAATGAATCATCGTTTTGTCTTTGATATTTCCGCTAACACCTCTTCCAAAAATTTTTACACTATATCTCTCCAGATAAAACCTTGAACCAATTCTCTGTTGGTCGTCTCAGAGACCAATGGTGGCACTATTCCATGATGGAGTGGTCATATATCGTTTCTACTTGAGAGAAAAAGAATCTTGTTTTGTACTGCAGATGTTTACAAACCCTAAGTTAAGATGCATGAACCTAACCAATTCTTGGTGTGTTAAGAAAATAGATTATCTGGCTCAACACTTGCCTGAGGTCCATTTTTACATTGCTGCTCATACATTTATGGCAGATGAACTGAAGCGCTTATCAGCTTTTTCAAAATGTGACTCTCTATCCAAATTCCTTTCCCTCTTTTAGTGGAGAATGTTCTTGAACAATCGGATCTTTATTTAGACCTAAACATGGATCAAAAAGCTAACTTACATTTATGATTTGGTTCAAAAACACCAAAAAGCCGATGCTCAGTTTTGATAGTAGTCGTTGTCCAGATTTGCCTGATACTTGCTATGCAGGTGTTTACTCTGAAAGTCGACCAGAAGAATTAGTAGAAGCAATTAGTTCTATGAAGGAGAGAGAATAGTGAGAAAGTCAATTGTACTTGCGGCAGATAATGCCTATCTCATCCAGTTAGAAACAACTATTAAATCGATTTTATATCATAATCAAGATGTTGATTTTTATATACTAAATAGTGATATCGCACCAGAGTGGTTTCAAGTTATTAGCAAATAAAAATGACAGTTGTGAATTCTACTATTCATAATGTCCATTTGAACAAAGAGATATTTGAAGGTTATAAGACGGGGCCCTCATTTAAATTACGCTTCATACTTTCGTTTTTTTGCTACGGAAGTGGTTCATTCTGAACGAGTTCTGTATCTTGATTCAGATATCATTGTGACAGGGGACTTTGTCACCTTTATATACAATGGATCTTCAAGGCTATTATGTAGGTGCTGTCGATGATGTATATGCCTACGAAGGTAGGGAATCAGGATTTAATTCTGGTGTTTTAATCATGGATGTAGCAAAATGGAAAGAGCACTTAATTGTTAATAGTCTATTAGAATTAGCAGCAGAACAGAATCAGGCTGTGCATCTAGGGGATCAAAGTATTTTAAATATTTACTTTGAAAAACAAATGGCTGCCCTTAGACCAAACTTATAATTATATGGTTGGTGTAGATACTTTATCATCTAACCCAGAAGTGTCAACGTCTAGATGATCAGCCACCAGTAATTGTTCATTTTGCTAGTCATGATAAGCCATGGAACACCTATAGTATTTCACGGCTTCGTGAACTCTGGTGGACTTATAGAGATTTGGATTGGACAGAGATTGCTTTTAAACGTTCTAGTTTGAACTACTTTAAACGGAGTAATCAATCTCAAAAAAACAAGCGATGATTGTGACTTGGAGTGCTAATGTAGAGCATTTAGAGTATTTGATTAGTAGCCTCACCAGATTGGCATTTCCATCTAGCAGCTCCAGTTTACTGTATTGAGTCGGTCACAAAGCTATCCTCTTATCCTAATATGACTTTTGTACCAGTCTATCCTTCATCAAAGAATTGATTGGTTATTGGATGATTCCAGTGTTTACTTGGATATTAATAGGGGTGATGAAGTCTTGGATGTAGTTTCAAGAGCAAAAGAAAAGAGGAAAGAAAAATTTTTGCTTTTTGAAGACACTCGAAAAAGCTGAAGATAGTATCTATGATGGCATTTTTCTCTATCGATAAACCAGAGGACTTGGTAGCTGCTATGAAAAACTTGGATACTAACTAATTACCAAGTGATTGAGAGTTACCTGTAAGATTAGAGGATGAGTGAAGAATGATATAATTTTCAAATCTCATTTGTAACAACAGCTTGAGTGATTTGACTGCAACCTATAACTAATGAAAAGGAGTATTTCGTGAAACGATTTTTCATCTATAGCAGTAAAGAAAGGTCTAGGAACCTTGTTTCTGCTCTTTATTTATGTATTAGGGAGTCGAATTACTCTTCCTTTTATCGATTTGAATAGCAGGGATTTCCTTGGCGGTGCTACCGCCTATTTGGCCTTTTTCAACCGCAATTACAGGTGGAAATCTACGGAGCTTGTCAATCTTTTTCAGTCGGTTTATCTCCTTGGATGTCATCGATGATTTTTATGGCAGATGTTCTCCTTTTCTAAGCGTTTGAATCTTGCCTCTGGTTCGGACTGAGGTTCAGGATAGGAGAAAGATGTATCTAACCTTTACAATCGCTTTGATTCAATCGCTAGCCTTAGCGGTAAATCTACCAATCAAGGACAACTATAATACACTTTTGGTACTCATACTCAACACGATATTGCTGATAGCTGGAACCTTTTTTTCTTGATATGGTTATCAGATATTAACTCGGTGATAGGTGTTGGTGGCTCTATTGTCATCTTGTTGACCAGTATGATTATCTATATTCCCCAAGACATTGTACAATCGATACAAAAATTAGGGATTCCTATGTGGATTGTTGAAATACTCGGAGCGATGGGGATCGTTTTTGCCTATCTCATTGCAATTTTTTATCGTGCTCGTTATCGGATTCCAGTCAATAAGATTGGTCTCCACTCTCGCTTTAAGCGTTATTCTTATTTTTGATATAATGCTGAATCCTGCAGGTGGGATGCCCTTCATGTACGTGATGAGTTTAATTAACTTACCAACGTACTTGTTTCTTTTGTTGCAATTATTTGATCCAGGAAATCCAGTTTATCAACAAATAACGATCCAATATGCGATGGGGAAACCCTTGTGGATCTATACCTATATAGCGACCTTATTTGTCTTTAGTATTGCCTTTGCTTTTGTCAATATTAGTGGAGAGCAGGTGGCAGAACGGATGAAAAAAATCTGGCGAGTATATTTATGGCATCTATCCAGGTGAGGACACTAGTAAATATATCAATAATCTAGTATTCAAGTTTGCTATTGTAGGGTGGTATCTTTAATGTGTTATTCGCAGGTCTACCGATGTTGTTTGTTTTAATGGATGAACAATTATTAAGAGTGAGTATGATACCAGGTTTGTTTATGATTTTTAAGTGGTATGATCTTTAACATTAAAGATGAAATTAGAGCACTGAAAGTTAAATGAAACTTATAAACCACTGATTTAGGAGAGTGTTATGTATTATTTTATTCCGGCTTGGTATGGTAGCCATCAGCAGTGGCATGCTGATATAACCCCTTGGTACTTTTCACAATTTAAATTAGAATTTGACGATACCTTTAATCAGATTCGTCTACTAGATAGGTTGGAACAATCGACACGTCTATTGATTTTGGCTTATCAGCCACATCTTCGCTATTTTTTACATCGTCATGGTGTATTAGAAGCTGAAGTATATTCTATTTTTGATGAGATGCAGGATATTACTGATATTTCTCCACAAGTCTTGAATATCAGAGATATCGAGTGGGATAAGGACTGTGAATTTATATACAGTCCTTTCGCCATTATTGTCCAAAAAGATGGAAAATCGCTATGCTCAGATTGAGCATGGAGTGGAAGGATTTATTAGTGATATCCAGTATTTTGATATCCAAGGGCAAATGTCTAAACGCTATATTATGGATGACAGAGGCTTTGTTTCGAGTGTCATTTATTATCAGGACAATTATCCAGCTTGTCAAGATTACCTGAATCCTAAAGGGATTTGGCAATTCAGAGAGTATTTACAAGAGGATGGTAGGGTAGAGATTAATCCTATTTTCGCCTATCGTTTTCATTCGCTCCATTATAGTGATATGGGGCAGTTGGTTGCTGAATTTTTCGAGAAACGACTCGAGAAGATTGAAGAGAGTAGTGATTTGTTTATTGTTCCCATCTGATTCGCGGCATAACGATTTTGTTCTAAATCGTTTACCTGAAGCAAATCCGAAAAATCTTGAGCCTTTTTCATCGGTCGCAATCCAAAGCAGACTATGAGAGACCTTCTTGGTCTCATATCCAAAGTCGATTTGGTCTTTGGTTGATAGGGAGGATAGCCTTCAGCTTTTTGCAGGAATTGTATCCAGATAAATACAATCTGTTCAAACATTTATCGCCATTTGATACTCGTTTGAGATTGGGAAAAAGTCAGACAAAGAGGGAATCCATTATTTACTATCAACTTAATTTTGAAGAAGAAGTGGACAAAGAAGGACTTTTCCAAATCTTATCCTTCCTTGCAGAGACCAAAGACACTGAGGTAATTTTTGGTGCTTTTTGCTGCCAATAACGACCAGATGGAGAGAGTGGCAGATATAATTCAGAGATCATAGATGAAAAATTCTCAGCAAAGAGTTTTGAAAAAGCGGTTGACTATGAAGGGGCTGAAAATCCTTTAAAGGAAAATGCACAGCAGAAACTCCGTTATCGCCTGTTAAACATCAATGATGAATTGGAAATGATTAAGACATTAGAATATGTTCGTTTGATTGTTGATTTGAATCCTCAACCTCACCTATATACCCAAATAGCAGGGATTAGTGCAGGAATTCCTCAGGTGAATCAAGTAGAGACTGTCTATGTTGACCATTTGAAAAATGGCTACCTGCTTTCTACCATCACAGAATTTAAGAAAGCGGCCCATCACTACCTGGATACCCTAAAAGAATGGAATCAGTCTTTTAATCTACTCGATTGATAAAATCAAGGAACATACAGGTGAAAAATTTGTGGAAAAAAACTAGATCAATGGATAGAGGAGAGTACAAATGTCAAAGGATCTTAAAATCCTACAGATAGGGACGGGAAATTGGAAACATCGTTATGAGATCCCTAAGAAAATGGAATGGTATTATTTTTATCCTAATTCTCCTAAGGCACTTAAAGAAACGATAAAAATGGATGAGATTCGCAAGTTTAATGCCATTCTCATTGAAGACGGCCGTTACTTGGTTGACTTATTACCAATTATTAAAATGATCGATCCTTATACGATTTTTATAACCAAGAGTTTCAAACAAGCAACCCTCTTATTTTAGATTTAATCAAGAAACGCTGTGCCCAAGCAATCGACTTTTCAGATCCACAGAGGCTATTAAAAGATTTATCAACTTCCTTATTTGGTGGTGGTTATGGAGATAAAGTTGAATCCCTCTGCAATTGATGTCCATCCAAGTTTTAAGGGTTCTATTTCTTATCAAGGGTTTTGAATATTTGCTCTTAGAGGAGATTTTGGTTCTGAGTTTTTCCCAAGTAGCTAATTGGAAAATACAACTTTGTATCATCAACAAAACTTCCAATCGAGGTGTGGTTAGAGTATGAAAAAAAGTGAAGGTGTAGAATTTCAGTTTCTGTGTTCAAAAATGCCTGAAGGTTCAGTTTCGGATGTGGTTGAAGACTTGATGTATACAGAAGAGGAACTAGAAACGGCTCTAGTCATGGAGCAGGATTACAATGCCCACCTCTGTATGTCTATTGAAGCGCGTGGTCAGGGAAGCTTAAAATTGGGAAATCTACATCAGCGTTGGACCCTGTAAACAATTTGGGAAATTTGTCCTTGGAGGCAATATTTTACACGATAGTAAGAGAGACGAGATTAACTACTTCTTTCATCCTGGGAGATTTTTAAGCCACCATTGGCTGTTTACTTTTTCAGGATTCCGACCTGCCGAGGGATTTGAAGGATACTGGATGATGCAAAATTTCAAGTGCCCCTTCATTTTGTTCTCAGATCCCTCGCTTAATAGGTGGAGCTTTTTACCTAGGGCAGTGAAGAACTAGAAGAAAAAAATCAAACAAACGATTGAACATTATCAGGAATACTTTAGGTTTTGAAAAAAGATTTGATTTTATCAGGTTTATCAATGGGAACCTTCCCATCTCTTTACTATGGCTCATTCTTTGAACCGAAAAGGAATCGTTGTGGGTAAACCCTTAGCAAATTTAGGGACAATTGCTAAACGTGGTAGACTGGAAGCACCAGGTATCTTTCCAACAGGATTTGACGTGCTCCACCATCAAACTGGAGGGATCAGCCCGGCCCATATGGATGAGTTGGATAACCGTTTTTGGTCTGCCTTCAAACAAGCAGATTTTTCTCAAACGACGTTTGGTCTTTCTTACATGAAGGATGAGGATATGGATAGTCATGCCTATGATCAGCTAGTCACTACGCTCTGTCAAACTGGAGCGAAGATCTTATCAAAAGGAACAGCAGGTCGACACAATGATGATACAGAAACCAACGTTATCTGGTTTATCCATTTTTATAACATGATATTACAAGCAGAATTTGGAAGAGGTGAGACATGATTATAAATCAAAGAGAAGACATACTCTGGGGAGATATGGGAGCAACTTACCTGTATGGAACTCGAGTTCAGTTTTGGGAAGATGGCCATATCAGTCTTTCAAATCCATTACTAGCTCCAGGAGAAGTTCTCAAATCATGGCTTTCAAGCTTGAATTATCAAGGTGGTAGAAGTCAACCCAGCCTACCTCTCTTAAAAAGAAATCATCGCTATCAATTCACCATGAATATGACTTGTTATCCTGAAAATAGCATTTACATAAAACTAGTTTTCTTGGACCGTTACGAAGAAGTGCTAGAAGAAAAAGTTGAGAAAACCCTATCTTTTTCTTTCGTTTATCCTGAGGATGCTTATACTTATAGAGTTTCTCTCATTGCTGCTGGGTTTGAGTCACTCGATTTTTATTCTTTCTCAATTAAGGAGTATGATCGTGTTTAATAGTTTGTATCAAAATAGAAAACTCAGAAAAGTCAGAGCTACTTTAAAAAGATCAATGGTCTCAAAGATCAGATGGCAGCTCTTAGCGATGAAGCCTTGTGCAGTAAAAACGGTAGAGTTTCGTCAACGTTTAGCAGAGGGGGAAACCCTAGATGACTCTACTTGTTGAAGCTTTTGCAGTTGTACGTGAAGCTGATAAGCGAATCCTAGGATGTTTCCCTATGATGTTCAGGTTATGGGTGGGCATTGTCATCCACCAAGGGAATGTTGCTGAGATGAATACCGGTGAAGGAAAGACTTTGACTGCAACTATGCCACTTTATCTCAATGCCCTAACTCGGTAAAGGTGCTATGTTGATGACGACCAATGAGTATCTAGCTAAAGCGTGACGCAGAGGAAATGGGAGCAGTCTATCGATTTCTTAGGGTTTAAGTCATAGGGCATCCCTTTTCACTGATGATCCTGAGGAGAGAATTAACAGCCTGAAGATAAGAGGAAAATTTATAACTCAGATATCATTTATTTGACCAATAGTGGTCTTGGTTTTGATTACCTAAAGTGATAATCTAGCTTCTAGTGAAGATAAAAAGTTTTTGCGCCCATTTGACTATGTCATCATTGATGAAATTGATGATATTTTTACTGGATAGTGCACAGACTCCCACTCATCATTGCGGGTTCTCCTCGTGTTCAGTCCAACTACTATGGCATCATCGATACTTTAGTGACAACTATAGTTGAAAATGAAGACTATATCTTTAAAGAAGAAAAAGAAGAGATATGGTTGACTACAAAAGGGGCTAAAACTGCTGAAAGCTTTCCTAGGGATTGATAACTCTGTATAAGGAAGAATACGCGACTTATGTACGACATCTAGTCTATTCTTTGAGAGCTCATAAGTTGTTTACAGAGATAAAGGAGTATATCATTCGAGGATGATGAGATGATTCTCCTGGATAAAGGAACAGGTCGTTTTGATGGAAATGACCAAAGTACAGGAGGTCTTCATCAGGCCATCGAAGCCAAAGAGCATGTGAAACTCTCTCCTGAAACGCGGGCAATGGCCTCTATTACCTATCAAAGTCTTTTTCAAGATGTTTAATAAGATATCAGGAATGACTGGGACTGGGAAGGTTGCAGAGAAAGGAATTTTTTGAAACCTATAATATGTCTGTTATCCGAATTCCGACCAAATCGTCCCCTGAATCAGAAAAAAGACTATCCAGACAATCTTTATGTAACACTACCAGAAAAGGTTTATGCCTCACTTGAATGTATCAAGGAATACCATCTCAAAAGGAAACCCATTACTAGTATTTGTTGGGTCTGTTGAGATGTCACATCTCTATTCGTCCCTACTGTTGCGGGAAGGAATTGCCCATAATGTCTTGAATGCCAATAATGCTGCGCGTGAGGCTCAAATTGTCTCAGAATCAGGTCAGATGGGGAGCCGTGACAGTTGCGACTTCCATGGCTGGCCGAGGAACAGATATTAAACTTGGGACCTGGAGTTGCTGAACTTGGGTGGCCTAGTAGTCATCGGTACAGAACGAATGGAAAGCCAGCGAATTGATCTGCAAATCAGAGGACGCTCGGGTAGACAAGGAGATCCAGGACTGTCGAAGTTTTTTGTATCATTAGAAGATGATGTTATCAAGAAGTTTGGTCCATCCTGGGTTCATAAGAATGTACAAAAGAGTATAGTGTTGCAAATATTACTCAAAGCACAGAGTCCTTGAGGGAAGAAAATATCACAGACTGGTTGAGAAAAAGCTCAAAATGCAAGTGATAGTGCTAGTCGTGCAAACAGACAGAGAACACTAGAATATGCTGAGAGTATGAATATCCAACGTGATCTCATCTATAGGAAAGAAATCGTTTAATAAATGGAATAGAGGATCTTCGAGATGTATTATCTGAGATGATTGATGAGTATATTGAAACTATTTTATCTGAAGAACATAAAAACTAGAGAAGAATTATTTCATTTATATTGTTACGAATATCAGTTTTAATATCAGAGAAGTTACCTCTTGATCTAGATCATTGAAGATGCAGCAAGCGTTGAGAAATTTCTTGATTCAGATCATCAACAATGAGTTAAATGATAAGAAGACCTTGTTAGAACCTCATGATTTATATGATCATTTTTTGAGAATTTCCATGCTTAAAAGCCATTGATGATAACTGGGTAGAACAGGTGGACTACCTGCAACAATTGATGATGGCAATTGGTGGGCAAATCAGCTAGTCAAAACGAATCCTATCGTAGAATATTACTCGAGAAGCCTATATGGATTTGAAAGCCATGAAAGAGCAGATTCGTTCAGATATGGTACGAAATATCTTGATGGAGCTTGGTACAGATGGGACCTGATGGGCGAAATCGTAACCCATTTTCCATAAAAAGGGGACAATATGACAATTTACAATATAAATTTAGGAATCGGCTGGGCCAGCAGTGGTGTTGAATATGCCCAAGCTTATCGTGCGGGTATTTTTCGCAGCCTGAAATCTGCCGTCAAAGTTTATCTTTACAGACATGATTTTTGGGTGATAATATCCAGCATTTAACCGCAAATATCGGTTTTGATGATGATCAGGTCATCTGGCTTTTACACTCACTTTACAGATATCAAAGATTGCACCGACCAGTGTGACGGTAGATGATGTTTTGGCTTATTTTTGAAGGTGTCGAAAGCCGTCGTGAAAGAAATGGGAAAATTGAACGAATCTTCTTTCTCAGATGAAGACAAGTTTTATCACTTGTTATTTGGTAGATGAGGAAAAAGATTTTGTCCAACATGTGAGAGTATGTGTATGCTGGCAAATTAATCCGCAAGGATTACTTCTCTTACACACGCTACTGCACAGAATATTTTGCTCCTAAAGACAATGTAGCGACACCTCTACCAAAGAACCTTCTACAATGAAGATGGGACTCCAGCTTATGAGATGTTCATGAATCAAGGGACCGAGGAAGTCTACCGTTTCAAGGATCGCATTTTATACGGGAAAGCCTGCCTTGATCCGTTATTTCATGCAGACACTTGAGTTAAGTAAATCAGATCTAGTGATTTTTAGACCGTGAGACAGGGATTGGTCAGGTGGTCTTTGAAGAAGCGCAGGCGGCGCATCTAGCTGTTGTCGTTCACGCTGAGCACTATAGTGAAAATGCGACCAATGATGATTATATCCTTTGGAACAACTATTATGACTACCAGTTTACCAATGCAGATAAGGTCGATCTCTTTATCGTTTCAACGGATCGTCAAAAGGAAGTTCTAGAGCAACAGTTTGCTCACTATACCACACATGCTCCTAAGATTGTGACCATTCCAGTTGGAAGTGTTGACCAATTAACAAAACCACAAGAGAGTCGTAAGCCATTTTCTCTCATTACAGCTTCGCGTCTAGCTAAGGAAAAACATATTGATTGGCTTGTCAAGGCTGTGATTGAGGCTCATAAGGAGTTGCCAGAATTAACCTTTGATATCTACGGTAGTGGTGGCGAAGAAGGACGTCTACATGAGATTATCGCTGCAGGTCAGGCAGAAGAGTATATTAAACTCAAGGGCCATGCAGAACTTTCCCAAATCTATTCACAGTATGAAGTTTATCTAACTGCTTCTACCAGTGAAGGCTTTGGGTTGACACTCATGGAAGCAATTGGTTCAGGGCTTTGCCATTGATTGGTTTTTGATGTTCCTTATGGAAATCAAACCCTTCATCGAAGATGGTGAAAATGGTTACTTGATTCCAAGCTCATCTGACCATGTCGAAGATGAAATCAAGAAAAGCTTATGCAGAAAAAGATTTGCCAACTGTATTTGGAAAATCGTTTGGAGGGCATGAGAGAAAAATCCTATCAGATTGCTGAGAAATTCTTGACTCAAGAGATTCTGGACAAATGGGAAAATACAATCAAGGAGGTAGTGGATGATTCAGTTATTTGATGTATACAATCAAGAAAGTCAAGATTTTGCACTATAGTCTGACTGAAGCTGGACTGTCTGATTTGGCTGTGGTTATTGAACCAGATGGATTTTTACCAGATGGAGTTGTCTCACCCTTCACCTATTATTTGGGTTATGACAGCGGTAAACCCTTGTACTTTAACCAAGTTCCTGTACCAGACTTTTTGGGAGATTGCTGGGAATAATCAATTTGGAACCATCAATGACCTCAATCAAGAACGAGCAGTGATTCATTTTGCAGATAGCTTACAGGCTCGTTTGGTAGAAAAAGTCGAATGGAAAACACCAGCAGGTCGGATCTTTCAAGTGGATCACTATAATCGTTTTGGAGCTTGTTTTGCTAAGACTACCTTTGATGGATCTGGTCAAGCTATTATGACTTCTTATCGGAATGTAGATCAAAAAGAAGTTATTTTGGAAAACCATGTCACAGGTGATATTCTGCTGACCTTGGAAGGTCAAGGATTGCGCCATTTTTCTGGTCGAGTGGCCTTTATCATAGACTTCTTACAAGGTTTGAAAGTGAATCTGGACCACCTTCTCTTTAATACCCTATCTACCTCGTTTTTTTGACTTCCTTCCATTTCCCAGACAAATCAGGTCAGGATATTCTAGTTTGGCAAGAACCATTACATGATGATATACCAGGAAATATGCAACTGATCTTTGGAGAATGATCAGCTTCGAGCTAAGACCATTATCATTCCAGATTATGCGACTTATGAACGCGCTCTGCAATTGACGGATGAAAAATTCCATCATAAGTTTAGTCACCTAGGCTATCATTATCACTTTAAGCGTGATAATTTTGTTCGTCCTGATGCCTTGATTGTGACCAATTCGGACCAACTAGAGCAAGTCGAAAAACTGGTGGAAAGTTTACCAAGGGTTACTTTCCGAATAGCAGCAGTGACAGAGATGTCATCCAAGTTGCTGGATATGCTCCGCTATCCCAATGTCGTACTCTATCAAAAATGCCAGTCCCCAAAAGATTCAGGAGCTTTATCAGTTATCAGATATCTATTTGGATATCAACTATGGGAATGAACTTCTCCAGGCTGTTCGTCAGGCTTTTGAACACAACCAACTGGTCCTAGCTTTTGAGGAAACAGCCCATAATCGTCGCTATATTGCTCCAAATCATATTTTCGCTAAGGAAGCAGTTGACGACATGATTCACACCATTGAGTTAGCTCTTTCTCATGTCAAAGAAATGGGACGAGCTCTGGGAGACCAAGGTTACCATGCCAATTATGTGGATCCAATCATGTATCAGGAGCGGATGAAAACCATTTTAGGAGAAAGCCATGACTAAAAAGATCTATTTTTATCAGGATGTTGAAGGTCGTATGGAAGAGATGAAACAAGAACCCATCAAAAAAAGAAAAAAAGCTACACGTGGTGAAAAAGATTAGTAAAGACTTTTCTTTCTTAGTTGGGAGTTAGTTATCTTGATTGGTTTATTATTTACTTTGATAGGACTTTTGAGGTAGTTAAATGACTGAATTATTGATAATTTTAACCATTATTTTAGCTCTTTCCTTAATCATTCTTGTGACCATTCAACCAAGACAAACTCAAATCTTTTTCTATGGATGCAACTAGTAATATCGGAAAGCCCAGCTATTGGCAAAAAGCAATACGCTTGTTAAAGTTCTAACTTACTCGTTAGCTTAGCACTTATTTGTGATGCTACTCCTCTTTATGGCCTTTAACATTTTTCATGATCTATATTTTTAAAAGAGACAATGCTTTGATTTTAATAGTGAAGATTTAAAGAAATTTAAGTTTGAGGAGAAAAGTTTTAAGAAAACTTTTAGGAATCTAGCTTATACTATAAGCATAAGTTAAGAAGACCTTAACTTTAACTCTAAAAAAATTTTTTTCATAATAATCTCCTATAAAATAAAGTCGCCCAATCAGGCGGCTTATTTTTGTACTAATACTCAATGAAAATCAAAAGAGCAAAACTAGGAAGCTAGCCGCAGGCTGTACTTGAGTATGGCAAGGGGACGATGACGTGGTTTGAATTTGATTTTCGAAGAGTATAAGATTAAGCTTATTCATGGTATAATAGTGCTATGAGATTAGATAATTTTTAGTTGCCTGCGCCGTAGGAAGTCGGACA
>BNJV01001369.1_pt1 | contig 42911 bp, 59 predicted proteins | sample 8540591 | NCBI WGS metagenome assembly BNJV01 (sample SAMD00202457, study PRJDB9452) | human saliva metagenome | host: Homo sapiens
AATGTTTCCTATGCTTTTGCAGCCAGTCGTCAAGAATTTGCCTTGCAATGCTGAGTTTTTCGGGTATTTCGGGCAAATTATCCTTTGTAAAACCATGCGCCACGTGAGAGTTCTTCGCGTTGCAGATGGATGTCGCCACGACATAGTCGGCCGTGAAGCCCACCATCAGGCCACTCGGGATAGGGCCAGGCTGACTCGCCGAAATAGCGTAGGTTTGTGATCGTGAGTCCGGTTTCTTCCATCACCTCCTCGATGCACAGCCTCTTCTAAAAGTCTCACCGGTTTCAACAGAAGCCAGCCACAAGACCATAGAAATTGCCTTTTGAAATTGCGCGCATGAACGAGCAACACCGCTCGCCACGATGAATGAGACACGATGATGGCGGTGGCTACGGTGGGCCAAACCTCCTTGCGCAATTTCGACAACGTTTGCTGATGTCGGTGTGCATCTTCGATCGGGAAGCCACACACGCCACAATATTTTTGTATTCTGGTCCCAGTAGATTAGCTCATGACATTTGCCCGCTGGAGATAGAGGTCGGTGGGAAGATGATAGAAACTTTTCGGAGACCACACATTTCATAGCGTGGATTGTCGGTGATGGGTTCGGCGATGAGGAAAGCTTTTTACCTCATCGCCATTGTCCATGGGTGAGACATTGAGCACATGCGTCCAATCCTTTCGTTGCAATGGGCGGTTGGTTGCTTTTCGAGAATCGAAAAGCTCCCGTTAGAAGCTTCGTCGAGCATCAGGTCGCCTTTGCAAAAAGATAAACCAAAAAGGTGTTTCATTATTTTTCGTCTTTAGGATTGCGTTGGTGGCTGAACAATAGCAGGCTGTCGCGCGTTGCAGCAGGTTTTGTCCAGTTCTCGGAATGAATTTCCAGTTGTTGTTAGCTTTCGCGCAACCGTTCCCATCTTTTCGATTTCCTGCACGAGGTACTACCGCTGGTCGCGTGGGCGCGATAGATGATTCGGCTGTTCAGACTGTCTTTGGGGATGCCTGCCCCTTTGTGAGCAGCTCGCCGCCGCCGTTTCCACGATAGCCGTTGATGGCTACAGTGTACCATTTATGCTCATCGAAGGGCTGTCCGTTTAGACATGCGTAGGATCTTCACCTTCTGCCCGTCGGGTTTGGTCACATCGACCACATAATCAATGCCAGCAGCAGAGTCAAAGTTGAATGTGAAGTTCTTGAATCCCAAACGCTGTGCATCACCGCGTGTCGGCCAAGAGCAACAGATGATCGTCGGGGCGACTTCATTGTGTTGACCCATTGATCGTAGCTCATTTCAAGATGTTTTCTGATTTCCTCGCCGTCATACGCATGACGTAGAGCTGATTTTTCAAATCGATAGAGGTTGAACATGTCGGCAACTCTCACCGGACCAGCTTTGATAGCTGCATCAAACTGGAGTGGGGCGTTAAAGGCATATGTCGGCCTTTGTGATTTGCAATTCAAGATTGAGAATGAAGTCGTTGAATGCGCTTGAGCCGAAATAACTGTCGCGTGTGTATATGGTGTTCTCAATGTTGCCGATGATGCGGTCAACATATTGATTTTACTTTCTCGATTTCGGGTTTGAAAGTGTGCCATATACTCCTCGTCAATCGAGTTTGGTGACATCACAAGCGTTCCCGTGACTTGCTTGTCTGCAACTTTGCCATTCTTGAGCGTAAGCGTGAGGTCGGCCTGTGCTACCGTCATTGCATTGTTTGCAGGGTCTATGCAAAAGCACTTTTTGCCTTCGATATTCTTTGATTTTCTGATTGAGCGTGTGTGATCGTGGCCAAACATGATGATGTCGAAGCCTCGCACTTCGCTGAGCAACGACACAACTTGCATCTTCTTCATAGTCTTTCGTTTTGATGCCGCCTTCGCGTCCGCTGTGGAAAAAGTCCAACGAGCAACATCGGGTGTCTCTTTCTCTTGAATGATCTTCATCCATTTCTTTGCCGATTTCACCATGTCGTCAAAGCGGAGTCCCTCCCAAATGTTCTCTGTCAGCCAGTTGGGAATAGCTGTGAGTATGCCCAACACGGCAATCTTGATGCCATTGCGCTTGATGATTGCATAAGGATGCGTGTAAGGCTGTCCGGTCTTTACGTTAACAACGTTGCATCGCAAGCACGGGGCATTTCACCTCTTTTATCCACTTGTCGTAAACAGCATGGCTGGTTCGATGTCATGATTGCCGATAGTTTCTGCATCATAGCCTAAATAATTGATTACTTGGGCTGCAATGTTAGGGCTCGTCTAGTAGCCATACATAATTATAGAAATAGCTTGTGGGGCTGTCCTTGAAGTATATCTCCATTGTCACAAGACAACGTTGTTGCCATATTGTTTGCGCAGTTGTTTTACATAACTGCTGATGTGCGTGCCATTGAACCGACCTCTTGGTTTGCGGTTCGTGAAATCGTAGGGGAAGAAACTTCCGTGCACATCGCTTGTTTCAATAAAGCGGAGTGTGACTTTTTCAGCTGTACTGGCCGAAAGCGTCACGTGCAGTCAAAAGTATAAAAGAAATGAGTCTTTTCATAAATATAATGTTTAGTCAGTGAGACGACATCTGATGGTCTCTGGCTTTATTGAATTGTTTTATAATGCTTCGTCTTTGCGCGTTTTCGGGGCGCGACCTCTTAATCTTAGTGAGATGTGTTTCGCAGCCATTGTTTAGCGCTTACGCTCTACGTAACTCTCGCGCTGGCGTTCATGGCTGCTGGTACTGCCATAGAAATAGGGTTACTTGAACTTTCTATAGATGACTGAGAGCTTGAGAGGCGTGTTTCCGCCTCAACAATTTCACGCTTCTCACCGACATGCGTCATTGTATACTCCCTGCTGAATAGGTTGAAGAATAGCTTCCGTTTTTGAATGGTCGCGCTCGTTGTAGTCACAGGAACAATGACAACCTTACTCCAACTCAGTCGATGCAGTTCCATTCTTTTTGTTCTTGCATACATTGAGCGAATCAACGAACTAATGTTATTGAAAGTGTAACCATTTTGGCTGAAGTTTCGCTACTGAAAGAATTTTATAATTCATGATGTCAGGATGTGCAAAGAAGGTTTGATGCTGTCTTTGAACTGATCAATACACTAGCTTTCGGCGCTTGTAAATGCATAGGACTTGTCGAAAACGTTGTTGATGCGTTGTAACGCAATCTTTGCGCTATTGATACTGTCTTTTTCGGTGGCCTGCAACAATGTTATCTCACAGGAAGCGTCATCTCAGTGGAATATTCCAGCTGGTGTTTTGAGATAGGTTCCAGAGTTTTGATTTATCAATTGTTGCTAGCCTGTTGGTCATTGATAATGTGTGTGGCTTGTAACACTTTGGTGTACCGCTGAATGATGCAATTCTGTTATAGACTTTAAGCACAGTATTGAATGGAAGTAAACAAATCATGATAGTATTGAAAAACTCTTCCTGATAGAACCTGAGCCCAAACCGACTTGAAATAGAAAGCCAGGAATGACGTTATTTTTCATCAGTGTATGAATTACAAAAGTCAGATGGTTTTGCTGTAATATTTTGGCAAGAGAGATGCGCCAGGTTCTTGTCAGCCTCCCACCTTATCGGTGTAGCCGTGAGATTTTGATGCTCGGACCATAACTTTTCGCCCTTTCGCATCGCTGTCGATCCGCCAGCGTGTATGCTCTTTCTCTACTCAACCCTCCGCTCGGAGATAGTTGTTTAATCGCGTTTGATCGATATAATGCCGCAGTACCGGTTACAGGCTTGCTTAATCTATCTTCTGCATCAGCGCTGTGAATACCCAACATCGTCATAATAAAGTCTGATTTCGCGAGTTCGCAATGACTAAGCATTATCGACACAATGTCTCCCCATTAGAAGATGAAGTCTGCGACGCCAAACTGTGCACGAAGCCAGCCGTGACAGGCGAGCCTGTCCCAGGTCTTTGAAACTTACCAAGATATCCGCTGATGTTTGAAAGGAGTGCCAGCGCAAATCGACCTGTGTGGTGACATTAAAAGAGTCTGGTTTTAATCTCCAACTATCCATGTCGCTCGTGATTGACGTACCAATAGTTCCGTAGAGTCGTCACACGACGATATCATTAGGGTTACAAGTAGCAATTTGCAAGAGTTTTCTGCCTCATGTAATAATTGATTTTGTGATTATTCTTCACTTGTTGGATAAATCTTATCATAGAAATCTACATACGATCTGATGAAGTCTCTCCTGGATATTTAAGAATCGGCAAACTCTTTTCAGCTGCATAGTCTAATAATTCCTTATTTACAGTTGAGCGAGTCTCAATGATTCCACTCACTATAATCAAGTGCAAGCTTCCTAATTCAACGAAATCGAACTTCTCGTTATAGCCAGAAACAAGTTCTTTCTTAGCATCTCTGAAAGCAACAATAGACTGTGAATTTGCTTCCCAAATCCCCTTTGAGTTGCTCTGAAAAGAGTGAGGTTACAATCTTTGTGTTTGCAAAAGAAGGCCTTCGTGGTAAGCTTTCTTGACGTAGAAAGGCACAACAGCACTCATCCAGCCTTTGACAATGGATGATATCTGACGTCCATCTTAGTTTCTTTACAGTCTCTAAGACTCCTCGAGCAAAAGAAGATAGCACGCTCTCCATTGTGTCTGCATACTCTTCACCTGCCTCATCTGTTGTCATTTGTCGCTTGGTAAAGTAGTCATCATTGTCTATAAAGTAACCTGAATCCTTGATTGTGGGATTGAAGCAACCTTTGATAATGAGAGGGTGGTCGGTATCATCAATGATGAGATTCATGCCCAGATAGTCGGATGACTTCTATGCAGTTGGCCGCGCCGTTCATTGATATTTCCCCACTTAGGCATAAACGTTCTGATTTCGAGACCAGCCTCTGCACCCTTCTGTGGCAAGTCTCTTCCCATGACAGACATATTCGTCTCGGGGACATATGGGGTAATCTCTTGATTGATGAATAATACTCTTTGCCATGTCTTTTTTTCAAATTTGAGTGCCACAAAGGTATAAAAACATGAAATAAATTAGAAAATTGTCTATAAAGGCTCAAAATGCGCTTATTAATTCGCATATTTTTATAATTATTCTTTCTTATTTAAGAAAAAAAGTTGTTATTTTTGTGGCCCGATTTGGATAAAGAAAAATGAAAGTCGAAAAAGATTGTTGAACTTCAAAACGAACTCAATGCCGCGCGAAATGCAGGCAAGAGTATAGGTTTTGTGCCCACGATGGGGGCTTTTACACGAGGGACATGCCTCGCTGATTAAACGCAGTGTACAAGACAATGACATTACTGTTGTCTCGGTGTTCCTTAATCCTACTCAGTTTAATGATAAAGCTGACCTTGAACGTTACCCCAAAACATTGGATGAAGATGTTCGTTTGCTGAAGCTTGTGTGCAGATTATGTTTTTGCACCTGCCGTAGAAGAGATTTATCCCGAGCCCGACACGCGTGTGTTTGAGTTCCCTCCCGTTACAACGGTGATGGAAGGAGCACGCCGTCCAGGACATTTTCAATGGGGTGTACAGGTTGTTAGTCGCTTATTTACTATCGTAGCTCCTGATAACGCCTACTTTGGTGAGAAAGATTGGCAGCAGATTGCGGTCATCAAACAACTTGTAGATTATATGAATAGCAATATAACGATTGTGGAATGTCCGATAATTCGTGAAGCGGATGGCTTGGCAATGAGTAGCCGTAACAAGCTGCTGACGAAGGAAGAACGGGCTATTGCTCCAGCAATTTATCAAGCATTAAAAAGATAGTTTGGATTATTCCAAGACTCATTCTGTTGAGGAAAACGCATGATAAAAGTCGTAGCTGAAATAAATGCGATTGACGGACTTGAGGTTGAATATTTTGAGATTGTAGATGGTAAAACGTTATTGGCGGTTGATGATTGGACGTCAGAACATGGGGTTGTTGGATGTATAATAGTCTATTGTGGAATGACTCCTATACGTCTCATTGACCATATAAGATATAGAAAGGGAAAATGAAATGATGATCGAAGTGTTGAAAAGTAAACTCCATTGTGCCACGGTTACAGAGGCAAACCTAAACTATATGGGGAGCATTACGATAGACGAAGATCTGATGGATGCGGCAAATCTCATTGCGGGGAAAAAGGTCCAGATTGTCAATAACAATAATGGTGAGCGCTTTGAAACGTATATCATCAAAGGCAAACGAGGCTCGGGGTGTGTTTGTTTGAATGGAGCTGCGGCACGTAAAGTTCAAGTTGGTGACGTGGTGATTATCATTGCTTATGCACTTATGGATTTCGAAGAAGCAAAAACTATAGTCCTATTGTTGTATTTCCCAAAGAAGGAAATAAGCTTTTAACCCTTTTTCCTTTCTTTAAGGAGAGGGATACCATGCAGAGATGTGTGATGTTATAGCTCATGAAAAATGGGGCCTCGAGCGTCAGAGTGTTTAATAAGCTCTTTTCTTTTCTATTCATATAAAAGCGTAGCTCTTTTGCTTGAGCTATACTTTTGATGCAAATGGTCGTGTGATTAAACTTGTTTTACACGATGAAATGACGCATATTGTGCGGTAAAATGATGCAAAACACAATGCTAACTGATTGCTATTAAACTCACAAAAAGCTTAAAGTGAGATGAATAAGACTGTGGAAAAGGGCGAAATCCTACAATTGAATCGAATCGCTCTACCTCTTTTATGTCGTAATAAAGTATGTGCAATTAGACGCGATGTTTACTGGTTTTATGGTCTTATTTATACTCAAGTGTATCATGTTTTAAGTGTTTTGTTTTCGTGAAATCAAACGAGAAAGAGTTATATACTTTCATATAAAATGAAAATGAATGATATTTCTTCAGGTTTAAGAATATTTACTTAACTTTGTCGAAAAACTTTTAAGAATACAGTGCACGCATTTTGTGTGCACATAGATTAAAGCTAACACCTATGAATATAAGGAATCCTTTTAAAAAGCAATTGCGTTCAGTCATTGAGTGGAAAGAACAAGACATGAACATCCTGTTCCATCGAATGGCAACTACTACCGATGAAATCAAAAACTCAAGTAAACTTATTGTTGCACCAGGCCAAGGTTGTCTTTTAGTTTATGATGGAAAGGTGAAGTCTGTACTAACAGAACAAGGCACGTATGAACTTCAATCAGATAACCATCCGTTTATCACCACGTTGCTCAATCTGGCACAAAACTTTGAGAGTGAGCACAAAATGCGGTTCTATTTCTTCCGCACAGCTGAATTGGTAAATGTACTTTGGGGCACAGCTACACCTGTAAAATACATGGAACCCAATTATAATATTCCAGTTGCACTGGGAGCTTGTGGTAACTTCTCTGTTAAGATTGGTGATGCTGAGACAATGTTCACAACGTTGTTGGGTTCGGTTTCTGACTATACGGCACGCGATGTGCGCGAATTAGTGTCTTCACGTATCGTTGCACCACTAACTTCTTTCTTAGCCGAAAAAAGCTATCCTTATACTGAAGTAGATAAACATTTGCTTGAATTATCGGCAGATTTGAAAGCGCGTACAACTGAAGAGTTAGAACGTTTGGGTTTTGTGCTGACTGATTTCGCGTATTGATTCAGTTACATTTGATGAGAATACACTTGAGCGAATCGGTAAGATTGCAGATATGACGGCAGAAAAACGTGCTGCGTCTGAAGTCGATTTAGATTATGCTGGCGTTCAAAAGTTGGCTGCTTTACGCGATGCTGTGCGCACAGAAGGCGGTCTTGCAGGAGCAGGTTTGCAAGTAGGTGCAGGGGTTCAGTTGGCAAAAGAGTTCTTCAACACGAAGAGTGATGCTAATGTTTTCGCAAGAGGTTGCTATGCCAGATGCGGCAACCTCGTCTGACACAATTAAAGCAACTTTTGATGCCCAGTTAATTTCTGAAGAGGAATTTACAAAGAAAAAGAATGAAATATTAGAGAAGTTATGAAAAAGAATTTTTAATTATTTCTGTTATAATATTAGTCGCCAATCTTCTTGCGGAATTACTGATAACAGCTTATTCTACAACGAATTTTCTCTTTACGAGCTTGGCAATAGTTCTTAATGGATTGCTGCTTGCTTGCTTATTCGTAGGAAATGTAGAGAGTACTCATCGTTTAACTTTAGGTTTTATTTTTGCAGGTGTTGGCGCTTTAGAGTTCATTACAGGATTCTTTGCCCCAGAACAAAGGAAAAATAACTGGTGGTGGTTGAGTGTAGTCATTCTAACAGCCGTTCAAGCTATTTTGTTGTTCTTGGCAATTTATTACTCAAAGAAGGCTTAAAGCACTTATGGCAACACGAATAAAGGCTGTAAAATGTCCACAATGTGGTAGTGAGAAGCATGAACAATTAGACGAAAAGCGATATAGATGCTTAAATTGTGGGACTGAATTCTTCCTTGATGATGACGATATTAACGTTAATGTGAATCATCATTACGATTTTCAGTCATCCAATTTTTGAATAATGACTTATCAACAGGCATCAAACTTGCAATTGGTGCAGTAGTGGTGCCGTTGATAGTAGTCTTTGTTATCGCAATTTTTCTTACGACTTCGAGTAGTGGAGCTCATCGGATAGCAGCTCTTCAACGACTGTTCGCGACTTGTATACCCTCGTTTCACTGATGAATAATAAAGGAAAACCTTGTGTTTTTCATCTTGTTGAGCGCGATTTTAATACAAATTACAGCTCAACGGGGTCGAAGTATGTAAAATGGTTACTATATGGGTTTCGCGATGCAATTACTGGTAAGGTGCTCAAAGAACAGCTTTTTTATGTCTGAAGACGATGCAGATAAACAGTCTATTAGCCCAACTTCAGACATACAGAACTAAGCTATTTAAAGCAAGCTAAGCACTGGTATTTAGTCGTAGCAGGCCGCTTTGTTTATGAGGTTAATCCTGCATCGTTGACAATAACAGATGTTTCTCAGTCATTCTTTAAGGGTAAGCAGGCTATGAATACTGGCATAGCATCGATTAAATTCATCTATCCAGCTGATGGAGAAGGCTTTAAGGTGGAGAATAATATAGCGGAAAGCTACTATTATTTCCCTGCAACGAACCGTTTATATACCGAAGAAGCCTTTAATTATGCAAGGCAATTACCTCCTTCTCAACTAAATGGAGAAGTACGAGATACATTGTATTGGCAGCTGATTAGTAAGTCACCAAACAATAATACAGACCGAAAAGGACTTCTGAGATTATGGAATATTCATGCTAAATACCACTTAGGAGACCCTCAGGACTTTGTTTTTTATGATTGGTTTTATGGTACTTTCTCTTCAGATCGTGGTGGAAGGTTTGTAAGTGCAACCCCAATGACCGATTGGTTTGTTGGATTTAATGGGCAGTTTATTTATCAAGATGCACATTATGCATTGATATATTTTAATCCATCTTTTGGCATCTGACGCTCGGTCTATGTTCAGATTGTATGATAAAAACGGGAAAAATCCTTTGGACTCAAGTGTTAGATCGCTTCTCAGAAGTGGTTGGAGGAGAGCGTAGGCAATGTGATTTGGATTATAGGAAAGCGTAATCGCTCGTAACACCTATGATGATATGCATGCTTATGGCTTTTGATATTTCGACAGGGAAAAATGGGAAAAAGGCGCAGAATTATCAACTGAATATACTATTGAATAAGTGCAATGCGTATCATGCTTCGTTGTATAATGGTATAAAAATGTAAGTGAGAATTCAATCATAAAGAAGCATCCATATTGCGTTTTGATAGTCTATCAAGCTGTAATATTATATTAAAAGGAGATACATTTTGTGTGTATCTCCTTCTTGTGTAATAGTAACTTAATGCCAAATAAAGTATATAACTTGTAGATTTTAACTCGTTTATGTAATTGATTCAAATCAATTAAGTAGCAATGTGATTAAAAACGCATAAATATAATGTTAAATTAGGGCGTAATTTAATACCTTTGCATCAAACAAACAGATTAAATAGACATGTTCAAGATACTTTTTCTGCTGTTGCTTGGTGTTGGAATAGGGTATTTATGCATGTAATATTCGTGGAATACAAAAGGTGAGATCACACTGCACATTATACCATAATAGTTCTTCTTTTCATATTCGGTGTTTCGATAGGTGCCAATCATGACCTCATTTCTAATATTGGTTATTTTGGTTGGCAGGCTTTTTGTTATAGCTGTTTTAGGTATGATTGGCAGTTTTGGAACAGCTTATATGTTTAATCGTTTCATTAATAATAAAGAACAAAATAACAATGAAAGATAATCTCTCCCTATTGCTTGCGTTGATTGTTGAATCGGAGTTGGAGCCTTTGATATAGCTCCGGAGTGGTTACTCAATCCATCTTTTGCCTATGATTGTATTGTCTGCGCTAATCATTCAGGTTGGAATTGGCGTGGGATCTATGGACAATTTAGGGAAGATGTTACGTTCAATTAACTTGAAAAATGTTCCTACTACCCGCCTGTACTATAGTTGGAACATTAGTCTTTACGGCTTTTAGCTTTCTCCTTTTCAATACACATGAGCTCTCAGATATAATGGCAATAGGAAGTGGTTTCGGTTATTATTCGTTGTCATCTGTATTGATTGCACAGCTAAAAACAATAACAGTAGGGTACACAAGCAACACAATTGGCTACAATTGCATTGCTTACGAACGTTGCTCATGAGCTACTTTCTTTGTTTGGATGCTGTTTCTTTACTCTAAAAGGAGGGAGTTTAGCGGCTATTTCGACAGCAGGTATCAGTTCAATGGATGTTTGTCTGCCTTCAATTCTTAATGCTTCAGGTGATAAACGAATAATACCCGTCGCCATATTTCATGGGTTAATACTCGAAGTTAGCATTCCCATGTTGATAGCTTTATTTTGTTCTTAGATGCTGATTAATAAAGTTTTGCAACACAACGGCTTGGTTATGAACTTCATCTTTGGCACCATATAATAAGGTAACATTACTCTTTTCGAGTTGTTTTTGACAGAGTTCAACAAACTTGGTTGCGTCAGAATTATCTTCAAGTTCTTGCAAATAGCGTTCTGTGAACTCTGGAAACCTCTCAGGAATATGCCCAAACCATTCCCTAAGTTCTGTTGAAGGAGCCACAGTTTTCTCCCAAAGGTCGATAGCTGCCTTAGCTTTTGCTATGCCTCTCGGCCACAATCTGTCTGTCAAAACACGATAACCATCTTGTTCTTCGATGGTTTCATAAATACGTTTTTATCCTTAATTCTTTTCATAAAAAGCAAAGATACTAATTAATATTAAAAAGGAGTTTTTTATCTTCCAAAAATTTATTTTTAATTTGTAATTTTACATATTGTTAAGTGTGATAACAATGAAAATAGAAAATAAGAAGCTTAGACAGGTTGCATCATTCATCGTTTGTTTTATTGCTATGGCGGTAATAGCTGTGGTGCGAGATGGCCAGGTTTTCGGGCATAAAGTTCGTACTTTACCAAATGATTCCATAGTTAAAAAGCATGAATGATGACGTGATTCGTCATACTGCTGACGGCTTTACGGTGGTCAATACTACGTCACTTGCCAAAGATGTTACAGGCTATGGTGGAAATGTTCCCTTAGAGATTTATATTAAAAATAACAGGATTCAGCGTATCATTGCACTGAAAAACCATGAGACTCCCCGACTTTTTAATGAGGCAAGTAGACTGCTTTCAGCTTGGAATGGCAAGACAATTGATCAGGCACAACAGTTGAAAGTTGACGCTGTTAGCGGTGCAACCTTCTCCTCAAGAGGTATTATTGGTAACGTGGAACGAGGTCTTCAATATGCTTCTAAGCATGTATATGAGAAGAGTTTTATCGAGAAAATGAATCTCAATTTGGAAACTATTGCAGGATTAATTGTAGTACTTATGGCTGCTATTGTGCCTTTATTTTATCATAATAAGACCTATCGAACGATTCAAATGATATTGAACGTTGGTGTACTTGGCTTTTTGGTGTGGCACTTTTTATCTCTTATTCTCTTATGGTAGGATACATGTCTAATGGCATAAACTTATGGGTATCTGTGACTCCTGTGATTATGTTGATTACGGCTTTCATTTATCCTTTCTTCGGAAAAGAAAAACTATTATTGCAACCATATCTGCCCTTGCGGATCGCTTCAAGAATTACTTGGCAAAACCAATAAACGCAGAAAATGGAAAATGAAGGCTGAAACCGTAAAGAGTTTGGAGCGTTTTCGTGATATCTTGTGGGCTGTTTTAACAATGATGATGTTACTCGGAATCGGATTCCAATGGATGGATTACGAGGTGTTCTCTGCGTTTATATTGCATAGCGCCTCTGCTATTGTATTGGTATTAGGCGTGATTGTGGTCATTCTTTCCGTCTTTGTTCCTCATCCTTATTGCAGATTTGTTTGCCCAACAGGTACATTATTTAAAATAGTTCAAAATCCAAAAGCATGAAACTACGTTTGATTTTGTTTGATTTAGGTGGCGTTATCTACACCAGTAATCGTTTAGAAGCTGTGAAACGCTTTTCACATTTAGGACTCAAAGATGCTGAAGAACGTCTTAATATGTATACACAAACGGGCTATTTTGGTGCGTTAGAAGAGGGAAAAATTAGTGATAAAGAGTTCCTGATTCAGCTTTCTGAAGAGGCAAAAAGACCTATTTCCTGGAATGAATGTAGGCATGCTTGGTTAGGATATGCCACATTTTTTTACCTCAACGTAATCTTGATTTATTGTTGCATTTGCGTCAAATGAAGATACGAACAGCCTTGGCCAGCAATACAAACTCATTCATGATGTCATGGGTTGATAGTAGTGATTTCGATGGAAAAAGGCAAGGGTATACGTCATTATTTGGATGAACTTTATGTGAGTTATCAAATGAAAAACCTTGAAACCTTCATTGAAATTTTTCGAATATATCCTTGAAAAAGAGGGGATAAATGGCAATGAAGTATTGTTTATTGATGATAGTCCGCGCAATGTAGAAGCTGCAAGCAAATTAGGCATTCATACAATCTTAGCTATCAATGGACAAGATTGGACACAAGAAGTGATGCAATCTATCTTATAAGACCTATTTTGATATAAATCAATAAAAACGGAATTTATTGATAATAAATATTCAATCATTTGGATGTTCCTCACATCTTGTTTAACTTTGCACTCACAAAAGGTTAATAGATTGTTTAGGTTTTTAGTTATTAGGTTTTAAAGATTGTGATTTTGAATAGTATTAGTTTTTAGGTAAAATTAAAGATTGTGGATAACAAAGAGTGAGTAATCACTCAACAATGAAATATCAAATCATAAGATAATGCAGTTTTGGAAGTGATTCCGGGACTGCTTTTTTTCTTATCCCTTATCATTGTTGTTTTGTCATGGTAAAGCTTTTCATCTCAACGCTCTTTTTATAGCGTAAACAATATATTTTCTGTTGTTTCATGGTTTTATTTAATGGAAAGTAGAAGTTTCATTCTTAGCCTTTTTGTTTATCTTTTCTCTTGTTCTTATGTGGAGTTTTAGATTGCATTAACTTGTAGAATGGCGCATTCTTTGTGATAAACACTGCCATTTTGCTCTGCAAAACCATGCATTTCAAGAGGTAAAACCAGTCAGTTTACAGCGTGATTTAAGTCGTTTTATAAACAGATTAATTTACTTTCATTTAATAATTTATAGGATAATGTTTTTATATTGATTATTAGTTACTTATAACAATATTGAAATAAATTTTTTGTTTTGCATTAATTCTTAATATTAAAGTCCCTGCAATTCATTTGCAACTAATTTCTTTTTCCTTCGTGATTTGAAAAACATTTAGTGTTTTTATTCCGTAGACTTACAAAGAAAAATTCGTACTTTTGCATTATCAAATCAATAACAAAAAATGATAGATATTATCACGAAGTATTTCCCCGATCTCACCGATTTGCAGTGCCAACAATATGAGATGCTTGATGCACTTTATCGTGATTGGAACAGCAAGATAAATGTGATTTCGCGTAAAGATATCGACAATTTGTATGAACATCACGTGTTACATTCCTTAGCAATTGCAAAGGTTTTACGCTTTAAACCAAGTACAGAGATTTTGGATTTTGGTACAGGTGGTGGGTTTCCTGGTATTCCATTAGCAATCATGTTCCCTCAATGTAGGTTCCATTTAATTGATGGTATAGGGAAGAAAAATACGTGTTGCAACCGAGATTTCTAAGGCAATCGGTCTTACGAATGTAGAGGCGTTACAGCGTAGGGGAGAGGAGGAAACACGTAAATTTGATTTTGTTGTGAGTCGTGCAGTGATGCCTTTACCTGATTTAATGAAGTTAATTCGCAAGAACATTCGTAAGGAACAACACAATGCTTTGCCCAATGGACTGCTATGATTTTAAAGGGAGGTGATCTTCATGAAGAACTCAAACCATTTAAGAATATTGTTGAAGTTTACCCTTTTAAATGATTTCTTTGATGAAGAATGGTATCGTGAAAATAAGAAAATTATTTATGTTCCAATAGGATAATATGCTTAGAATCAAACGATTTATATGCAACATGTTGCAGGAAAACTGTTATGTTGTTAGCGATGAAACCAATGAATGTGTCATCATAGATTGTGGTGCAATGGATGAAGAAGAGTTCTCTTATTCGGGATTATATTGTTAGTGAGGAATTAACTCCTGTTCATTTGCTGGCTACACATGGTCATATTGATCATAATTTTGGCAATGCAATGGTTTATAAGGAATATGGACTGAAAGTTGAAGTGCATGAGAATGACAAGTCTTTAATGGCTAAGTTGGCACAGCAGGCACTTCAAATGACAGGTGTTAAGCTTCAAGATGATTTTCCTTCTGTTGGTAAATATCTTCATGATAACGATAAAGTGTCTTTTGGTTCTCATGCCTTTACAGTGATAGAGACTCCCGGTCATTCCCGTGGTAGTATCTTTTTTTATGACGAAGAAGAGCATGTGGCCTTCTCTGGAGATACTCCTTTTTCAGCGTTCTATAGGCAGAACAGACTTTGAAGGAGGCTCAATGTTCCAGATGATTCAAAGCCTTCGCATGATTTGTCAGCTTCCTGATACAACAAGAGTATACCCCGGACATGGCCCAGAGACAACAATTGGAGCCGAACTTGCAAGTAATCCTTATTTAGATCGTTAGCCTATGACGATTCAGAAGACAGAAAAGATTATCTTAGGCATAGACCCTGGCACGAATCTTATGGGTTACGGAGTACTTCGTGTACAAGGAAATAGGGCGAAAAATGGAGGCAATGGGGGTAATTGATCTTCGCAAAATGCCAGACCCTTATTTGCGTCTTGGTCATATCTTTTGAACGTGTCACGGGGATAATAGAATCTTATCTTCCTGATGAATTAGCCATAGAAGCTCCTTTTTTTGGTAAGAATGTGCAATCAATGCTAAAGCTTTGACGTGCTCAAGGAGTGGCTATTGCAGCTGCAATCCACCGAGATATCCCTATTCATGAATATGCCCCATTAAAAATTAAGATGGCTATCACGGGACAAGGACAATCTTCTAAGGAACAGGTGGCTGGAATGTTACAGCGTGTTTTGAATCTCAAGAAAGAGGAGATGCCACGATTTATGGATGCAACCGATGCGCTTGCTGCTGCTTATTGCCATTTTCTTCAGATGGGAAAGCCTGAGAGTAATGCGCGACATTATAGTAGTTGGAAAGACTTTGTAATGAAGAATAAGCAGTCTGTAACAAAGCCTTCTCAAGCGATTGCTAACCGATTGGAGACGCAAAAATAGGGATAGCCGCAACGATATAACTATTGTGAACGAATAACAGAATAAAAATGGTGAGAGAACTAAAAGCAGCTTTGTTTGATTTAGATGGTGTTGTGTTTAATACAGAGCCCCAATATACGATATTCTGGAAGTCACAATTTAAGATGTATCATCCTGAACTCCCTGGAATAGAGAATCAAATAAAAGGGATGACACTCGTGGAAATATATGACAAGTATTTTGCAAACAGGATAGAAGAACAAGCACAGATAACCGCAAAATTAAATGAATTTGAAGTCAATATGCATTTTGAGTTCATGGAAGGCTTTGTTGATTTCGTAACAGATCTTAGGAACAATGGGGTGAAGACAGCCGTTGTAACCAGTAGTAATAGGCAAAAGATGGAGAATGTCTATGCTAAAGTTCCTACATTTAAGAATTTGTTTGATTGCATTTTGACGAGCGAAGACTTCACAGAAGGTAAGCCTAATCCTGCACCTTATTTGAAAGGTGCTGAAGTTTTTGGTTTAATACCATCCCAATGCGTAGGTTTTGAAGACAGTTTCAACGGCTTAAAAGCTGTTCGTGGGGCAGGAGAGTTCACTGTAGGACTATCTACAACCAATCCAGAAACAGCCATAAGCGCTTATGCTGATATTGTAATACCTAATTATGTAGGCTGCAATTATCAGTGGTTAAACGTCGAATTTAATAAACATTAATTTTGACATGTCGTGTTTTTGATGTACTTTTGCAAGCTGAAAAATAAATAATCATGGGATACTTATCTACAGAGAAGAAAAAGATTACTTCAAGAACATTTGCGGAAATGAAAGCAGCTGGTGAGAAAATAACAATGCTCACTGCTTATGATTACACCACAGCATCTATTATAGACAATGCAGGCATTGATGGAATCCTTGTGGGGACTCAGCCCTCAATGTCATGGCAGGAAATTCAGATACTCTCCCCATCACCATAGATGAAATGATTTATTATGCTCGGAGTGTTGTTCGCGCATGTAATCATTGTTTGGTGGTCTGTGATATGCCTTTTGGAAGTTATCAAGTTAGTCGTGAAGAAGGGGTTAAGAACGCCATAAGGATAATGAAAGAAACAGGTGTTGATGCACTAAAGATGGAGGGAGGAGCAGAGATTATTGCTACCGTTAAAAGTATTATTGATGCAGGAATTCCTGTAATGGGACATTTAGATTAACTCCGCAGAGTGTACATAAGTTTGGAGGCTACGGACTTCGTGCCAAGGAAGAGGCTGAAGCAGAGAAACTTCTCAATGATGCTCGGCTGTTAGATGAGGCCGGATGTTTTTGTATTACATTGGAAAAAGTGCCTGCTAAACTTGCAGAAGAGGTGACACGCAATGTTCGTTGTGCCACGATAGGTATTGGTGCTGGTTGTGGAACAGATGGACAGAATTTTGGTTTATGCTGATGCTTTGGGGATGACTCAAGGGTTTAAGCCTAAGTTCTTGCGCCATTTTGCAGATGTGAACAAGTGTATGACTGGCTGGTGTTCAGGCCTATATTCGCGAAGTTAAAACTTGTTCTTTCCCTAATATAGACGAAAGTTATTGATTGAATGGATACTCAGAATACGCCTGTACATATTAATCTGTGGCATCGTGAGTTTTGGATGCTGTCGCTATCCAATCTCTTTCTGTGTATGGCTGTATATATGTTGATTCCAGTTGTGCCTGGATGGTTAATCAAAGTACAGCATATTACACATTGGCATGTGGCACTTGCCTTTGCTTCTTTTGGTATAGGGCTGTTTTCTTTGGGTGGAGTTTGTCGATATCTTGTTGAGAAATATCGCCGTAATCGTGTCTGTATGCTATGTATAGGCATAGTTATGGTTTTGTATTTATGCTTTGAGTTTTGTCGAGAAGTATGAAAGTGGCTGGTTGTTTTGGATAATAATTGGCCTGTGTTTTCTACTCGGTGCTATGTTCGGATTATCTCAAATGATTCTCTCAAGCACATTGATTATTGATGTCTGTGAGTCATTTCGTCGAACGGAAGCTAATTATGCAGCCTCTTGGTTTTCTCGCTTTGCATTGGCTTTTGGGCCAATTTTTGGATTGTTTACCAGCAACTTATTCGAGATGAAGGGCTTTGTCATTGGTTCTGCATTGTGTTGTTTGGTTTCGATGGTTTTTGATTTATATGGTGAAATTCCCTTTCAAAGCCCCTGAAGAAGGCCTATCCATATTTAGTTTAGACAGGTTTTTCCTTCCACAAGGTAAATATTTGTTTGTGAATCTCATTTTGGTTTCTATGGTTTTAGGGATCTTTCTGTCGCTTGTCCATTCAATCACATTCTATGGAATGATGGCTGTGGGGTTCTTTTGTAGCATTATTGGCGCAGAAGTTTGCTTTCGCTAATGCTAACTTAAAGAGTGAAACCATTACGGGACTTCTTACAATTGCTATGGCAATCCTTATGTTTTTAACGCGTAAGGATTCGTCAGTCCATCTACTGATTCCTGCTTTTATAGGTTTTGGAGTGAGTTTAATTGCCTCGCGTTTCCAATTGTTTTTTTATTAGTTAAGTAAGCATTGTCAACGTGGAACATCACAAAGTAGTTATTTCCTTGCCTCAGAGTTAGGACTATCAATAGGTTTGTCGTTAGGTTGGTCATACCTCTTTAACAAAGAGTTTATGGCATTGTGGGTTATGTTTGCATTAGTTTTAATGGCATTCCTCTATTATAATTGTTTTTGTACATCATTGGTATATGGAAAATAAAAATCGTTGATTTACGTTATAATATTAATGAAACGATTTTTTTATTGGCTTCCTTTTGATAGGTGCTTTTCTTATACTTTTCTTCCTGCAACAATGAAGAATCATTCTCTTTGTCTAAGGATAATCGGTTGGTATTTTCTACAGATACCCTCAGTTTAGATACGCTTTTTTCTAATACTTCGTCTTCAACGTATGAGTTTTGGCTTTATAATAGGAACACAAAGGGTGTGAGACTCGCGAGTGTAAAGTTAGCAAATGGCAATCAGAAAGGTTTTAGAGTCAATGTGAATGGGATTCCACTTAGTAATAATAATGGGTTCCGTGTGAATGATATTCCTGTCTCATCATGGAGATAGTTTATGTGTGTTTGTTGAAGCAACTGCACCATCTTTGGATGTGATTAAGCCGCAAGAATTTGATGACGAGCTGGTGTTTACTTTAGAAAGTGGGGTAGAACAACGGGTGAAGTTAAGGGCTTGGTCTTGGCAAGCTACACATATTAATTGTTTAGAGGTGACGAATGATACCATTATAGATAGTCCTCAGCGCCCAATATTATGCTCACGAGGAATCAAAATACATGAAGGTGCAACATTAACGATAAAAGGTGGTACGACCATTTACTTTAATCATGATGCCGGAATAGATGTTTTGGGACGATTGTTTATAAATGGTGAACCTAAGAAAAGAGTACTTTTACGTGGTAGTAGATTGGATAAGATGTTTTTCAAATCTGCCTTTATGACCGTGTAAGTGGTCAGTGGCAAGGTCTACATTTCTATGGCTCTTCTTATCAAAATACCTTGTCGTATGTTGATATTCGTGGTTGTTTTAATGGCATTGTCTGTGATAGTAGTGATATAAATAGAGAAAAGATGAAGCTCGAACAAGCTACTATACATAATTGTCAGGGCTATGGTGTTAGGTTAGTAAATTGTAAAGCTGAACTAATTAATACGCAATTATCTAACACTTTGCATAATTGTTTGTCAGTGGAGGGGGCAGATGTGCTTTTGAATGCTTGTACATTGGCACAATATTATCCTTTTGATAGTAGTAGGGGAGAAGCACTCCATATTTCATCTCAATATCAACCAACTCATTTGTCGGTTCTAAATAGTATTGTAACAGGTTTTGCTGATGAGCAGATAAAATTGCCATCTAAGGGTAGTTCAAATCTATCCTATCAATTTTCGAATAGTCTGTTGCGTATGACAAAACCCAAAGATAAAGACCTAATACATTATAAGGATGTTGTTTTTGAATCAGCCAAAGACACTATTAATATGGGGGAAAACTTATTTATAAAGGTGGATAATGAGGCGTTAGACTATGATTTTCATCTCAAAAATAAGGCTTTTGTTATCGGAAAGGCAGATAAAAATTCATGCCCTCAGATAGATCATGATGGAATCAGACGGAAGTCAGTCCCAGATATGGGGGCTTTTGAGCATCATTGACAAGATAAATTGAATATGATTAAATAAAAAGAGAAAGTAAAGTCTTTATAAGAAACAACTTTCTCTCATTTATTCATCAACAAATTCTGACGCTAATTAGCCTACAAGCAAATTTTTTTATTCCAGATTATACCCTTTAGCTAAGCCTCCTTCGCTGGTCTCTTTGTAGAGTGAAGGCAAATCATGACCAGTCTGTTTCATTACGTTTACCACTCTATCGAAACTCACACGATGACTTCCATCACCAAAAAGATGCGTATAGTTGAGCATCAAGTGCGCGTGTGGCGGCAAAGGCGTTACGCTCGATGCAAGGGATTTGAACTAATCCACAGACTGGATCGCATGTCATACCCAAGTGATGTTCTAATCCCATTTCAGCGGAATATTCAATCTGAGTGGGGCTTCCACCAAAGAGTTGACAGCTTGCTGCTGACGCCATGGCACAGGCAACACCAACTTCTCCTTGGCATCCAACCTCGGCACCACTAATAGATGCATTCTTTCTTTACGATATTTCCGAATAGTCCTGCAGTAGCAAGTGCTCGGATAATACGTTCGTTACTGAAGTTATGTGCTTTATAAAGGTGGTATAAAACGGCTGGAACTACACCACAGGCTCCACAAGTTGGTGCCGTAACGATAGTTCCCCCTGATGCATTTTCCTCACTTACTGCTAAGGCATATGAATAAACTAAGCCTCTACTTTGTAATGAAGGTTTGTATCCAGTAGCCTTTACATAGTATGTGGCGGCCTTTCTTGGAAGGTGTAATGGCCCCGGAAGTACGCCTTCATGTGCTAAGCCTGATCTCACGGCTTGTTTCATAACGTCCCATACTTGATACAGATATTCCCATATATCTTCATCTTCGTATGTTTCAACATATTCCCAATAACTGCGTCCATTGTCATTACACCACCGCATAATGTCATGGAGTGAGTTAAGAGGATAGACCTCTTTAGTAGAAAAGAAGTCATCAGAAGCCTTGCCTTCAGATAGTGCTCCACCTCCAATGCTATAGACAGTCCATTCTTCTGTGGGTTCTTCTTTATCATTCAAAGCTATAAATTTCATGCCGTTTGGATGGAAAGGAAGAAACGTTTGAGGTTGCCAGATAATCTCAACAGGTGCTGTTGATTGCATAACTTCTTCTATAGCGGTGTCTGTCATGTGTCCCTTTCCTGTGGCAGCCAGCGAGCCATACAAAGATTACTTGAAAGGAGGTGGCGTCTGGATGGCGTTCCGTGAAGATTTTTTTGCTGCCTTTTGTGGTCCCATTGTGTGACTGCTTGAAGGACCTTTTTCCTATCTTGAATATCTCTTTAATCGATTCCATATATATCCTATTATAAAGTAAAAAGCCCCACAAATCAATGATTTGCAGGACTCTTTTGTAGTCGGTACGAGAATCGAACTCGTATGCCAAGATTGAGAATCTTGTATCCTAACCGTTAGATGAACCGACCAGTTGGCTAATATTCTCTTAGAATATTGCCTGCGGAAGGAGGGGATTCGAACCCCCGGTACGAGAACTCGCACGGCAGTTTAGCAAACTGCTGGTTTCAGCCACTCACCCATCCTTCCATTGATGGATTGTATCCGATTCGCCAAGCATTATTCTTAAATGCGGTGCAAAGGTATAAAAAAACATTTTGATTTGTCCAAGACTTTTTCATTCTTTTTTTCGAAACATTTTATTTTTTTGCATCAAATTTATTCAAAAGATACTTGACAATGAATCTTGTTTTGAGTAGAAAAGAAAAAGCAGGGAGTATTGTTTTCTACAATTTATCCCTGCTTTTTGTCTATATCATCTGTTAATCGTGATAGAATAATAACGTTTTTATGATGATGTTATTTTCTTATTTTAAGATTATCATTAAACCAATTGGTAATCTGTCGAAGCAAATGTGTTCTCGTATTTCCTCCATAGATACTATGATTTCGATTCGTATAGAAGTTCTCCTTAAAGTCCTTATCTGCTTGCACCAAAGCTTCTGAATACTCCATAGTATTTTGTGGTTGTACATTGTCATCTGCCATACCATGACAAATTAATAGTGCTCCATGAAGATTATTTGCACGTTGAATTGGGTTTGTTGCATAGCCACTTCCATTCTCTTTTGGTGTGCGCATATAACGTTCTGTGTATATGGTGTCATAATATCTCCAGTTAGTTGGTGGGGCAACCGCAACGCCGGCTTTGAATACTGGACGGCCTTCGCTCATGCTCATCAATGTATTGAAGCCACCAAAACTCCATCCCCAAATACCAATTCTATTTTTATCAACATAGCTTTGATTACCTAACCAAAGGGCGGTTTCTACTTGATCACGTGATTCTAATTCACCAAGTTTCAGATAAGTACACTTCTCAAACATTACACCTCGGCCTCCTGTTCCTCGTCCATCAACACAAACCACGATGTAACCTTGCTGAGAAAGATAATAATCAAAGGCTCCTCCGTTGCCCATAGAACCAGCACTCCATGCGTCAGTTACTTGCTGACTACCAGGTCCACTGTATTGAAAGAGAATTACAGGGTATTTCTTTTGTGGGTTGAAATCAGCAGGTTTAACCATCCAACCATCAAGTTTTATACCTTCTGATGTTGTAAAGGAGAATGTTTCTCTACCATGAAAACCAAATGATTTGATTTTCTCTTTTAGTTCCTTATTGTCAACAGGAGTTGAAAGCACTTTTCCCTTTGTTATCACGAATCGTAAAAAAACATAAGGAGTGTTATAGTTGCTCCATGTATTCAAGAAATACTTATAATCCCCTGAGAACATAGCCGTATTCCAGCCATTTGCATCAGTTAAGTGTCTCAGTTTTGCCATTTTTATGGCTGACAAAAATCTGTCTGTCGTGTGGATTGACTGAAGCTGCTTGATAATATACGTCTCCTGAGGCCTCATCATAGCCATAAACATTGGTTATATCATAGTTCCCTTCACCAATTTTACGAATCAAACTACCATTCATATTATATAGGTAGAGGTGCATAAACCCATCGCGATCGCTTGGTAGGAGAATGCTGTTCTGTCCGATTTTGATACCTTCCATTGCTTCCTCTTTTACATATTTGTCAGCACTTTCCTTGATAATCAATTGGGAAAGCGTTGAATGAGGATTCACAGCGTATAGATTTAACACATCTTGGTGACGGTTCATGGTGTACACAATGACTTTATTTGGATCATTTGTAGACTTTAATCCGTGGTATATAGCCATCAGCATCAAAGGGGTACTTGTAGTCTGTTTGTTTTATGACTTTGTATATCATAGGCCCAAACTGACACGATAGCATTGTCTTCTCCAGCTTTAGGATACTTGTAAGTATATGCTCCAGGATAAACTTCATAAGCCTTCATTGCCGGATGACTGCCCATAAACATTTGCAGAGAATACTCTTTTACCTTTCTCTCATCATATTTAATCCAACATATCATGCGGCTGTCTGCTGTGAAACAAAGAGACCGATTGGTCGAAAACTCTTCTTCATTAACCCAATCAGGCACACCATTGATAATCTCATTAAACTTACCATCCTTTGTAATTTGACTTTCAGCATTGTCGTAAAGCAGTTTAACTAAGAAGATGTTATTGTCTCTTACAAAGGCAATTTGATTCCCATCTGGAGACCAAGTTGGTATTTGTTGAGGCCCACCTGACGAGAGTTTCTCTAATTTCCGACTTTGAATGGTATAGATATAATAGTCTGCCGTAGACGAACGGCGATAGATTTTATGCGTATTTGTCTGTATCAACATTCGCTTTCCATCAGGAGAAAGACTGTAACCATCAAACTGTTTGAGGCTTTTCTCCCTGTGTATTAGCTATGTCAAATAACACACGTGTTGGCTTTTCCTGATTTGAAAGCATATTCTATAATCTGTTTGCCATCCTTACTGATACTGGCATATAAGTCTGTTCCTTGTATGGGATCAACCCCTGAAATATATTGAGGTGAAAAGGTTTGTCCAGTGACATCTTTCAGTGTAATCTTATTGTCAGCCCTCATTTCTGACGTCATTAAAAGTATTGTTACACATAGAAAAAGTTTTTTTCATATTGATTACCATTTTGTTTTATGTTTACAAAGTTACAAAAAGCCTTGATAATCATTTGTTGTTTACCTGCTTTTTTCATAACTTTGCATGCAATGGATGGTTTTTACAATGATTTCTCTTCGTGGATAAGGAAGAAATTTCCTTTCAGAGTACAGAAAATAAGTATTGATGCAGGCTTTTCCTGTCCGAATCGTGATGGAAATGTCGGCGTAGGAGGATGTACTTTATTGTAATAATCAGACTTTCAATCCCTAATTATTGTGACCGGCATAAGTCTGTAACGGAACAAATTGGAAGTGGGTAAAGTTTCTTTTTCTCATAAGTATCCTGACATGAAATACTTAGCTTATTTCCAGGCCTATTCAAATACTTATGCTTCACTTCAGCAGTTAAAGGCCCTCTATGAAGAAGCCCTTCTGGTAGAAGATGTTGTAGGAATTGTTATTGGTACACGCCCGGATTGCGTCAATGATGAATTGCTTGACTATCTTGTTGAACTACAAAAGCATACGTTTGTGTTGGTGGAATATGGTATAGAGAGTGTCAATGATGATACGCTTAAGCGAATAAATCGTGGTCATGATTTTGCATGTTGCCAACAAGCGATTATGAAAACTCACGCATGTGGACTCCTTTGTGGTGGACATATCATTCTTGGTTTGCCTGGAGAAGATGCAGCTGAAAGCATAAGACAGGCAAAGATTATCTCTTCTTTACCTCTTGATATCCTTAAGATTCATCAAATGCAGATTATACGTGGCACGCGGTTAGCAGCTGAGTTTCGGGCTACTCCCTTTCATGTTTATTCGGTAGAAGAGTACATTCGGCTGGTTGCAGACTATATTTCTTATCTCCGACCAACACTTGTTTTAGAGCGTTTCGTTAGCCAATCTCCTGCCAATCTTTTGATTGCACCGAAATGGGGATTGAAGAATTATGAGTTAACTAACTTGCTTTGTCGTTACATGCAAGCTCATGGTATAAGGCAAGGAGCTCATTTCATGGATGATTGAAGTTGAAAGAACTCTCCACCATGAGTGAGTTGTCTGAATGAAATTAATAATAATCAATCTTATGTTACACGATAGTAATGTTTTTATCTTGCTTTTTTTGCCAATCACCTTTTATCATTCTGTTGGCTATAATGCTGTATATTCATAAACGGCAGCTGTTCAAATATATCTATTTGGGTAACATTTTATGCCCTAATAACAGCTGTGGTTTGTTATGTGTTTATAGACAGACATCCTGTTGGTCAGCCTTATTCTGCAAGTTGGATGGAGGCGATTCCTTTTGTTTGGTTATTTACAATCTTCGGTGGTTACTTTTGGTTTATTGCCTCAACGATTATTTTTTTGGTTGAAGTGTCACGACGAAATATGTTGGCAAAAAGTGTTGCTTGGTTTTATAATCTTATGTTTTGCGCTGCTCACACTCTGGTCATTATTCATGTTCTTTGGAGGTATTTGGGTGTTGAGAGGAACGCATTAAACTTGCCTTTAGCATAGAGTTATCTTATAAGGGTGGGGGAATAATGGCGTGAATCTTCTGCTCTTTTTTTATAACGAGCCAAGCTGGATGAAGTAAATAGCTATAGATTATCGAATGATTTCTATCAGTTTATGCATCAATATAAAGCATTTTACTGAGTAATTTGATACATATAATTTTCATCTTACTTTTCACTTGATATTATGATTTTAATCAAATAGAAGTTTATGTTGTCAGTCTTTTATTTCCTTATTAAATCAAAGAAGATGAGAATATAAAAAAAGGATATGCTTTTAAATGAAGCATATCCTTTTCCTTATAATGTAGTTTATCACTTGTTATTCAATCACAACAAGTGGGTCTTCTTCAAGAACTGTTTGACCAACTTTCACGCAGATAGCTGTAATCTTACCATCTTTTTTTCTGCTTCAATATTATTGGCCATTTTCATTGCTTCAAGCACTACAACAGCATCTCCAGCCTTAACCTCTTGTCCAACTTCAACGTTGATAGCTGTGATTGTGCCAGGGAGAGGAGCCTTAACAGCATTGTTTGTGTTGACATTAGCTGATGGAGTAGCTTCTGTTTCCTCAGTTTGTGCAGGCTTACCAAGCACAACTTTCTTCTTCTCGGGTTCTGCTTCTTTCTCCATTTGGACTTTGAAGTCCTCGCCGTTTACATTTACAGATGCAATGTTATTCTCGTCAATTTCACCGATAGCAACCTTTATATTCTTTGCCATCAATTGTATATTTAAACTCTTTCATACTCTATTTTGGTTTCTTTGTTAATGACAAGAACTTGGCATTCCATAGCGTTGGACGCAAAGCAATTGTGATTTTTTTCCAGGTTCATTGTCGTGAACGTTATTGCCTTCAAACTCATAGAGTGCCATGGCAATAGCTGCATATATATTTTTATCCATTGTTTTTACGTTATTATTTCTCGTTTTCAACTTGATTACATAGGCATGCAGGCATGCTTCTTAGCAGGAATATCCTGGCGCTTGGTTGCAAGTTGAGCTAATCCGCGGCAAATACGGAAACGTGTGTTGCGTGGTTCAATAACATCATCAATGTAGCCATATTGTGCAGCTTGATAAGGATTGGCAAATGTTTCGGTGTAGTCCTCTTCCTTTTCTGCAAGGAATGCTCTAACATCTCCACCTTCTTCCTTAATCTTTTTAGCTTCTTTGCCACAAAGAATAGCAACAGCTCCACTTGCACCCATTACTGCAATCTCGGCTGAAGGCCATGCAAAGTTGAGGTCTGAACGAAGTTGTTTACAACCCATAACAATGTGAGAACCACCATAACTCTTACGGAGGTTGATCGTAATCTTTGGTACTGTTGCCTCACCATAAGCGTAAAGAAGTTGTGCTCCGTGAAGGATGACAGCATTATATTCCTGACCTGTTCCTGGCAAGAAACCTGGTACATCTACCAAACTAACGATTGGAATATTGAAGGCATCACAGAAACGCACGAAGCGTGCACCCTTTCTACTTGCATTTACATCAAGAACGCCTGCATAAGCAGCTGGTTGGTTGGCTACAATACCTACGCTTTGACCATTGAAACGAGCAAAGCCAGTGATGATGTTCTTTGCAAATTTTGGTTGGATTTCAAAGAATTCACCATTGTCAACGACTGCACCGATGACTTTATACATGTCGTAAGCTTGATTAGGATCTTCTGGAATTATCTCGTTGAGAAGGTCTTCTTTACGATCAATTGGGTCGGTACATTCTACACGGGGAGCTGTTTCTGTGTTATTAGATGGGATATATGAGAGTAATGTTTTAATGAGTTCCATGCACTCCTCTTCGGTTTTTTTGCCGTGAAATGTGTAACACCACTCTTGCTTGCATGTACGCTTGCACCACCTAAGTGTTCTGCATCAATCTCTTCACCTGTAACGGTTTTAACAACCTTCGGACCTGTAAGGAACATGTAAGAAGTGCCTTCGGTCATAATGGTAAAGTCTGTTAGTGCGGGTGAATAGACTGCACCACCGGCACAAGGCCCCATGATTGCACTGATTTGTGGAACAACTCCACTGGCAAGAATGTTGCGTTCAAAGATCTCACCAAAGCCAGCAAGTGCCGAGATTCCTTCTTGAATACGTGCACCACCTGAGTCATTCATGCCGATGACGGAGCTCCCATACGCATTGCCATGTCCATAACCTTGCAAATCTTTTGTGCCATAGTTTCAGACAAAGAGCCACCATTAACGGTGAAATCCTGTGCATAAAGGTATACCAAGCGACCATCGATAGTTGCCGAACCAGCTACAACTCCATCACCTAAGTATTGTTTTTTCTCCATGCCGAAGTTATGACAACGATGCAATTTGAACATATCATATTCTTCGAAACTACCTTCATCCACTAACATTTCAATACGTTCGCGTGCCGTGTACTTACCACGTTCGTGCTGCTTGTCGATAGCTTTCTGACCACCTCCCAGGCGAGCTTCTTCGCGTTTTGCAATAAGCTGTTTGATCTTTTTCTACTTGCTTACTCATAAGTTTTTATCAATTAAATCTTTTGTTGTCCTAATGTCAATTAGTAACCCATTTATGATTACACTATAGTTTCGGATGCAAAGATAGTAAAAATGAAAAAGTGGGGAATGGAAAATGGTTAAAAAGCAAAAAAATACGAACTTTGTTGGATGCCATTTACTTCTGAGGGTGGAAATACTCGTCTAAAGTGGTTCCCCTTTGGCTCATTTAAGCTGCCCCTGTTGTAATCGTACAAAGTGGCCCTATAGAATCATTAAAAAGTGGTCCTGTTTTTATTTTGTTTTTGAGTTTATCTTTTTTGTGTAAAAGCAGTATCTTTATCTGTAAATCGTTTTTTTGTTGTTTTTGTTGCTTGCGGGCTCCCGCAAAATCACTTTTTAAAGGGTTTTGATGCTTGCGGGCTCCTGCAAATCACTTTTAAAGGATTTGATGCTTGCGGGGACTCCCGCAAATCACTTTTAAAGGTTTTGACGCTTGCGGGGCCTCCCTGCAAATCACTTTTTAAAGGTTTTGGTGCTTGCGGGCCTCCCGCAAATCACTTTTAAAGGTTTTGTTGCTTGCGGGACCCTGCAAACTCACTTTTTAAAGTTTTTGAAGCTTGCGGGCCTCCCTGCAAATCACTTTTTAGTTTTGAACCGGCTTCTGCAAATCGCTTTTAAAGGTTTTACGCTGGGGCCTCCCGCAAATCACTTTTAAAGGTTTTGATGTTTGCAGGGCCCCGCAAATCACTTTTAAAGGTTTGGCATTTCGCTCGGCGAAAATCATTTCGAATGGTTTGGTATTTCGCGCATGGCGAAAGTCGTTTCCCGAAAGATTTGGCATTTCCGCGCTTGGCGAAAGTCATTTCCGAAAGGTTTGGCATTTCCGCGCTCGGCGAAAGTCATTTCCCGAATGGTTTGGCATTTCCGCGCATGGCGAAAGTCATTTCCCGAAAGGTTTGGCATTTCCGCGCTCGGCGAAAGTCATTTTCCCGAATGGTTTGGGCATTTCTGCGGTTAGGAAAGTCATTTCATGAATCATTGGATAATCTCACACCTAGAGACGTATATTTAGGGCAAGGGAGAAAATTAAAAAGATAAGAGAAATTATAAAGCAAAAATCAATCAACAAAAAGAATTTTATGATAATAAAACAATGAAATATCAGAGTAAATAACTATATTTGCAGTTGTGCACTTTTGTTTGACAACGTACAGGATATGCTGATGGCTACGAGGACGTGGAAGAGGAGTATGTCGATGACTATATCGATGATGGCGACTATGATGCTTTCTATGAAGAGCAACATCAAGGACACCATAAGAAGGTGGAGTACTCTTCTGGCATAGACCCTCACCATATCATGTTGGGAGCCGCCGGTGCGGCTCTAGTACATGCGACTATAAAGAAGGCTGCGGGCAAGCGTCGGCAACAACAAGCGCAACATAGGGGCAGAGGTAGCACCACAAAGTGTTCCTGCACACAGAATGGGACAAGAAGATGGACAGCTGCATATTGAATGGTTGCGCCATTGTCGTTGTAGCGGCCATTGTCATGTTCTTCGTCTGGTGCTGTAGTTGAAATATCAAGCAGAAAGGAAGATAATCAAACCTGTAACGCGGAATGAGACACCTTGCTCGTAACTTTGCCCCTCGAATTAAAACAACAAGGACTATGGACGTTAAGAAGAACAGGCATTTGGGGACAATTCCCTGACGTGATAAACGAGAAACAGCTAGTGCAGCTGTAAAGCGAGAAGTTACGTGACAGAGATAGGTCGTGGTACCATCAAAGGTACTCGCCTATCCACGCATACGTTATGTCATCGGCAGAGACCAGTTTGGCTATGCCAACTTCGGCGACTATTTCTTTGCGGTAGATGATGGACTGTACGTCTGGCACAAGGAGAAAGAGTATGAGGAAGATCACAATCCAGACGTTGTGGAGGACTTCTTTGGACATCCATGTGAAGGACGGGCTACACATGCCGTCACATCTTTGCAGGTATCGATACAGGCTATGATGACGAGTGAGGGAAACGCATGTTTACGGGTGACATCGTTGTGGCAAGGGAACGCGGTGGTTATGAGTTGGGAGCTTTGTGCCTGGCTGCATGGCCAGGTAGATGTGATGACGGTTTCTATGGTTTTCCGCTGGACAATCATAGTCTTCGGTTAGATATGTGTACTGGAGGAGATTACTTTCGAAACGCATCGGTACCATCTTCACCAGCTTGACCCATGCGATGAGCCTGAGCCGATATGGCATAAGGCTTTGGACTTCAACTGGAACTACTGGACGAAGGAAGAACGAAGCAACCATCTCGTCATGGCGCGTTATACACCCAACTTCGACAAGGAAGAATGGAAATACCTCGGCCCTCGAAATACTTGGTGCCGAGTTTGAATGGGACAAGATCAAATAATAGACAATTATGCAGACAAAGGATTATATCATCATGGTACAAGACCTGCTGGCAGGTCGTAACGAAGAGTTCGACAACGCCGACAAGAAGCGTGTCAGACTCATACGTCATAAAGACAATCGAAAGGGAAAAAGGTTATCGACGGCAAGTCATACTTCAACTCATTGTATGATCTGTATCTGAACGAGCATTCTGTTTTCCTTAGTTATCAGAGTGAACAAGTGGTGAAGCGCTTCAAAGAGGTGGACTACATTGTAGCTTTCACAGGTGAAGAAAGTTGCAGCTCACGTTTCGTTGGTGTTTATAGGAACGAAGGCATCATAAATCCGCTTGGAGATCTATGAAGGCTGAAGAATTTGCCAAGTTCGGTTTTACTGAACTTGATGGTTTTGAACTACTCAAAGAGAAAGTGATTATTGACTGGAAGAACCCAGTAAGCTGGCTGCAGAACTATGTAAATCAGATGCCTGTGACCAGAATAGACCGAGGCATAAAGGAGAATAACATCCCTATCTTCACTCGTTTCGAGGATGTTGTGCTTGACTATAACCAGTTGAAGCTCATCATTGAGACAAACCACGCCGAGTGGAAAGCAAAGTTGGAAAGTTGTAACGGCATCTACCTGATATTGGATAAGAAGACCGGCAAGCAATATGTAGCTCGACCCTACAATACCCAGAGGTATTTGGGGGCAGATGGACAGAATATGCCAAGACCGGACACGGCGGTGACAAAGACCTGAAGCCACTTCTGGAAAATGACGAAGCGTATGAGAAGAAATACTTTCAGTGGTGCATCCTCGAGACCCTGCCTCTGAAGATATTGGAGGAACATGCCATTGACCGCGAGTCTCTATACAAACGAAAGTTCGGCACCAGGGAATTTGGCTACAACAACAATTAGTAAGGCATAACGCATCATGTCACTCATACAAAAGTACATTTGGGTGGTGAAAAACTATTCACCGGGCGGGTCGCATCACGTTGAAAGAGCTCAATGAAAAATGGAGGAACAACGTGGATTTGAGTCGTGGCGAGGATTTGCCACGACAGACCTTCGACAGATGGAAGGGCGGCATCCTCGATATGTTTGGCATCGTCATTGAGTGCGAAGCCAAGGGCGGCCACCATTATTATATAGCCAATCCGTCGGTAATGGATAGAGGAGAACTACGCACATGGCTGCTCGATACCTATGGTACGGCAGAAGCTCTGTCCAACAACCTCGCCATACACGACCGCATCCTTACGGAGGACATCCCTTCGAGTCAGGACTTTTCTCACCATGGTATTGGAAGCCATGAGGGAGAACCGTGTCCTAGAAATCACACATCGTGCCTTTACCGTGAACGAGGCAAAGACGTATCTGGTGGAGCCTTATCGCGTGAAGTTGTCAGGCGGACGCTGGTATATGTTGGCGAGAGCGTGGAGCCGCTTGCTATTGTACTCATTCGACCGCTTGGAGCATGTCCGTACTACGGAACAGAAGTTCGAATTGCCCAGGGATTTCGTCGCCAAGGATTACTTTGCGAGACTTCTTTGGCATCGTGATAGACGAGAACGTGCCGTTGCTAACGGATTGTGCCCGTGCGGACGAAGCACCACCAGTACTATATGCGCACGCTGCCGATGCACTATTCCCAACGGGAACTCTTCTCCTGCGATGACTATGCCGACTTTTGAACTGACCCTTGCGGCCCACATACGACTTCTACATGCGGCTGATGAGTTGGGGCAACATGATAAAAAGTACTTGAACCCTCAGTCCTTGCAGGATGAGCTGCGTAAGTGGCTGCGCAAGACAATGGAAGTGTACGAATAAGAAATGATAGAAAGGTTTGGGAAACGTGGGTGCCTCTCAAACCTTTCTGCATTTTAGAAAAGTATAACTCAAGTGGCCACGGCATGTTGTTGTCCTCCCAAATTGTTTTGGATGAGCGTACTAGCGAAGCGGAAGAACACCTTCTGCCTCGACAACCTTATCGATACTAACGAAAAGAACTCCACGTAGGTCGTGTCCATTATTGTCAAGCCTTACTCCCAAGAGTTCAGGACGATTGAGTGTACGTTGTCAAAACAAAAGTGCACAACTTGAGCTCCAATTAAGTTTGGGGTTTTAGTTAGAATTATCAATAAAAAGTATATTTGCACAATGACAACAAAAAGAATTTTCCAGTAAGTTCTCAGTATGGTTCTTCAGAATTCTTATTAAAGGATATTCGTCGTAACACTAAAAAGCGTATTTTTCACTTCTGAACAAAAGGTTTTGATAGTAATGAAGGAAACCGTAGCGAACAGAGTATTGCTGAACTCTGTCGTAAATATAGTATATCCGACAGCACTTACTACAAATGGAATATGAATTTATTAAGGCTGACAAAGCTCGCCTTGATGGTGATACCATTTGATGAAGCAACGAGTGATGAGGTAAAGGAACTTCGTCAGGAAAAATATTCGCTTACAGAAGTTCTTGCTGATTTGGTAGTTAGATGCGACGTTGTAGCTTGAAACTCATCGAATAAGTCCTATGCATGAATCGTATATACGTTATAGTGCGGAAGAGAAAGAGACATCGTTCTAACAGTAAAGGTTCAGAGTTGAGTATTTCATTATTTTTGTCCCTCTGAATTGGAAAAGGCTATCAACGAGTGGGTAGACTATTATAATGATCATGAATCATTGATAATCTCATACCCAAAGACGTATATTTAGGGCAAGGGGAAAAATTAAAAAGATAAGAGAAATAATAAGCAAAAATCAATCAACAAAAGAATTTATGATAATAAACAATGAAATATCAGAGTAAATAACTATATTTGCAGTTGTGCACTTTTTATTTGACAACGTACAGATTGTAATACTATAAAATCAAAAATTAAGTTATTTATGAGAACAATTATTTCTATTATTTTGTTGACATTATGCCATACGTGGTTATTCGCTCAAAGTTGGGTGGATGATATTCATTTCAATCGACCTAAGAACGCTTGTTATATCAATGATGTCTTTGTAAAAGACTATATTGGTTTTGACATGGGGAGAAATAGCGGCTTTTAGCAATGTAAAAAGTATCACTTGACAAACCTCTATTATCAATAATGTAACGTATTACGGTAAAACAAGTGCTACCTGTGATATCAATTTTATAACATTACAGGAAATCCAAAAGAATAAATATCCGGATGTCACTGGAGTGATTATATTCATGATTGATAGCTATTTTATCATGACTGACGTACAGTCATATAAACTGGATGCAAAATTACATTGCAAAATGCGAATTGCTTCATAGCAAGGACTTTGATGCTTTCAAAGACCAACCTGAATTCTCTATCATTCGAGTGTTTACAAATAGAGATAGATCTTTCTAGATTTCTAACAAAATGTAGACCGATTCGTATATAATAGGATCTGGTCTCACAATTTCATTTTGGGAAACCTGTATTCCACGTGCCTTTTATAAACAGTCGAGGACGATACTGTCCTAAAACAATTATTTTTATCAATTACAGAACGGAATTAAAAGATAGTTTTTATTGGATGATAAATATACAAATAGTGCAATATTGCTGTCATCAAGCTCACGAGTGGTTACCCCTTACATAAATCGTCTGTCCACTTTCCACAAATCCCTTTAACTGCTTCCTTGCAACCTTGTCACGATAGAAAAGCAATGCTTGTAATGTCTTCCTTATCAGTATATTCTATTGGTGTCTTTTTCTGACAACTTAAGTTCTTTAACCCATTCTTTGGAAAAGAGTTCCATATAGATTAGCATCTTTTCTATTGGCACTTTCATCTCTTCTGCTTGTCAATGAAAGTTCTACCTTAGCCATACCATCCTGTTCTATATCAAGCGGTGCAAAATCGGTGAATATTGCTTTCCCATTCAAACTTTTATGAATAGAATCGTGCTTGACAGGAATATCCATAGAGCCTTCAAATTTTGTATGGGCATAGACAACGTGTCGGCTACCCGTATAACGCACAGATTTTCCATTTTGCATCTTTCCATTCCAAAGAAACAAACTTGGGTTCTGATACCGTTACGGTGACATCGCCACCACCTTTTTACTGCCATGATTCTGCACGTAGGCAAAACTTTTATATTCTCCTCCTCTGTAAAAAGGAACGTAAAGGGATTGGGAATAAACAACCTGTCCTGTTTCTCGCATAGAAAGCGTTTATATGGCTTTTAGAAAATTGAAGATTCACTGTTTTGTGAATTTTCCATCATCATCATAGTATATCTATTAACCACCTCTTTTTATAACTTTTCCTTTATGTAATTTATTCTTATACACAGTTATACCAAGATTCTTAGATATAGTAAAAGGAATTAGCATTCCAATTTTTACTATTTTTCTCCGACTTGTGAGAAGACTGTTACTTCATCTATTATGCTCTTATTAATCTGATGTTATTAGTCTGTAAATTAGTGAAAGGAGTATTCTCAAGATAATAACAAATCATATCAAGCTGAAACTTCTTCCCTGTATGAAAGCGATAAAATTGGCTTGGCAAAGATTTATCCCATCGACTTTTTATAGGTTTGCTCCAACTCTTTATTTCCCTTCACACTGATAGGGATGATATGGCATTTCATCTTGTTCTCCCATATCATATCGTTCTTGTTCTTTCTGGAATTGGCTAAAATCAAAGGGTAATGGGATTTCTTCCATACCTATTTCAGTTTGTTCTTCAATAGCTATCCTACTTTCTTTTAGGGAGTCAATAGCTTTTAATTTCGGTCTTATATTTATTTGCATTATAGCGTGTTAATAGGACCTTCTCTGGTAAGTAAAACACACCCTTGCATTCCATTAGCTTCCCAAATAACATTACCATTTTCTTGTTTATATATTTTTGCATTTCCCCGTGCATGGTCGTCATAGAAACCATAAAAAGATAGATAAAGGGGTGTCATTTTTGAATATTCCACTTATATTATTCACATTTCTGTGAGCAATCTATCCTACTTCCACTTTCCTGTGTACTAGAGTAATAACCGATAACAGAATTTTTGTTTTGTTTTTCAATATAAGATGAAAAAGTTTGATTAGTGTAAGATTGCCTCCCCATCATATCGGTAATATATCCAGTTTCCTACTAAACTATCTATAGAAGTTTCCAATGTAGCCTTTATCCAGTTTTTTGGCTGTACAAACCACCGATAAGAGACTCTGCTACCATTGATAATATAATCTTTTTCATTGTTGTTATAATTTATGTTGCAAAACAATCGTCAACTCTATTTAACCATCCATCTAAAAATACTTGAGTGAAATCTTTTCAATTAGAGATTCATAATATTTTTACGTCTCATGGCGATTTCATGTAGCAATAGCTTCTGATCTTTACTTCATTTATTTTAGCTATTGTTGAAGAGCCAATATTATTATCTACTTTTAAGATTAGTCTCAAATTTTTCGTTAAGAAGATTCTGTATTTCTATGAGATTTACCAGATGTTACAATCCAGTCAACACCATAAGAGTGATCATATTGTTTTTATCTTGCATAATCTATGAGCATCCCAAAATTCAATTTTATAGATAAATATGGCTTGTTCTCTTTGTCTGTACGTTGTCAAATAAAGTACAAATGCAAATATAGTTATTTACTCTGATATTTCATTGTTTTATTATCAAAAATTCTTTTGTTGATTGATTTTTGCTTTATAATTTCTCTTATCTTTTTGATTTTCTCCTGCACGTTGTCAAACAAAAAGTGACACAGCTTGAGCTTCAATTAAGTTTGTGGTTTTAGTTAGAATTATCAATAAAAAGTATATTTGCACAATGATAACAAAAAGAATTTTCCAGTAAGTTCTCAGCATGGTTCTTCAGAATTCTTATTAAAGGATATTCGTCGTAACACTAAACGTATTTTTCACCTCTGAAACAAAAGGTTTTGATAGTAATGGAAGGAATCCGTGGAGAACAGAGTATTGCTTGAACTCTGTCGAGTATAGTATATCATCATGAAAATATTCGCTTGAGCAGTTCTTGCTGATTTGTGGTAGTTAGATATGACGTTGTAAAAAGCCTCGAAACTCATCGAATAAGTCCTATGCATGAATCGTATATACTGTTATAGTGCGGAAGAGAAAGAGGAGCATCGTTCTAACAGTAAAGTTGTTCGAGCCTGAGTATTTCATTATTTTTTGTCCCTCTGAATTGAAAAGACTATCAACGAGTGGGTAGACTATTATAATGAAAAAGATTTCATGAATCATAGGATAACTCACACCCAAAGACGTATATTTAGGACAAGGGAGAAAATTAAAAAGATAAGAGAAATAATAAAGCAAAAAATCAATCAACAAAAGAATTTATGATAATCACAATGAAATATCAGAGTAAATAACTCACATTTGTAGTTGTGCACTTTTGTTTGACAACGTACAAAACAAAATATAATACAACAAAAATATGTAGTAACACAAATTAGGAGGAATTAATTATGAAATTATTAAATGTCTTATTTTTCCTTTTATTCTTCTACTCATGCAGCAATACACAAAAATGGTATGGACATAAAAGACAGCAACAACCATTCCTTTGTTGGAAATTGGGAGCAATTGACAATTACAGACCATGGGATACCGTAATATACCATGCTTGCTTTTGATGTAGCACATAAAATATATGTCGTACAATAAAAAGAACTCTTTGTGCAGTATGATATGGAAGACGCACATTATCCCATAGACACAGTACATTTAGAAGATAATGAGTTCATCATATCTTTTGTCAATCAACATTTTCAGTACCCTTCAGATGTAAGATAATTGACCAGAATAAAAGCTTTTATGGACATATAAGTATATGGAAGATGGCGATAGTATACCCACAATTACTTTTACTAACAAGAAAGGATATTTCAAAAGAAATAAAGGAAAAGTGTGATGATCAAGAAACCGGAAGAAAGTTCTCAATCACCTATCGTAGCCGTCCAAAATCCTCAAAATGGTTCGGTGACTATGAATATTTCATTTCAGATACCACCATTGTTCCCTCGCCTTCATAGAGTCACATTGAGCATCGCGGCCATGACCGGTGTGTATTCAGCGGTAATGGGCAAATGACTGCCTTTGAACCAATGGTGTAAAAACGAAACGGAAGACAAACTCCTCCCTTGATTTTGTCAAATCGTCTCGGAAGACACACACCGATGCCCAATATTGACAGTAGCTGTTTCACCCACAGTGAATTTATATCACAAGAAAGGAAAATACTATTTGGAAAGTCCTTACATCAGCAATTTTGAAGGCAAGGAAAATGTAAAAATAGAATGTAGAAAATTAAATAGATTCTGATAATCTTCATTGATACTCCGCTCTCTGAGCATCTTGACTTCGCTAACGAGCACTCAGACTAAAGAGATAAAGAAAGTGTATATAGAAAATATCTAATCTATATAGGACAAATAAAAAGAAGCACTAAAAAGTAAAGAATGAAAAACAAATAGAATATTTATTGTGATTTTCCCTTTGTATATTTATTGGCTGTAATAGAAATAGCATAAAAGATAAAAGCGAAAAAGCCAGTTCGTTCTATTAACGACAAATCTATTTCTTCTTCACAAGAAAATAAAAGAAAAGTAAATAGACAACAAATATCCGTCGTTTGTAGTAAGTGTGAGGTTTGGTTGTACTATGAGATATTCTGCTGAAAACATCATATACAACCCTTCCTATATTGAAGTGAAGTTCAAGGCAGAAACAATTATAGATGGAAGTTCCAGTGATACTGATGATGAAACTTGTCTGTTCTATTATGACGCTTTGAATGAAGCGGTTCTGTGCGACACAAAGGCAATGCGATGACAACATATTGAAGTACCCTGTTGATGCACACTAGTCAAGGCTGTGGTAAGAAATGCGAAAACCTCTCTGAAGCCACTCACAAATAAGTGTTCTCTCAAGGAAGAGTAACGAAAGCATTGCCCTACGATAAGCTGTATTGATATCAAAAGACCGTGGCGTAATCTGATAGAGAGTAAACCCTTGAAAGGCGCTTCAGAATTCCTTTGTAATGGGGAGGCAAACCTGGGGTACCTACCATTGCCCAATAAAGTGATATATTTTGATTTTGGTTCCAATGGATTGTGGGATTTTGACTATCGATTTTATTTACTATCTATCAAGAATAATACCATCATATCAAACCTCTATGTTGAAGGAATTTGGTTTGGAACCAGACAGTATGAGTCTAGGAGATTATATCTCGAAAATTGACAAAACTTTCTATTAAGGTTTAAAACTACATTTATAGATTCTTCTCAGAAAGTTAAACTATATATAATTAGGGATGACGGCAAAAATTATCGAAAATAGAATAACCAACCAATAGGAATATGTACGTTGTCAAACAAAAGTGCAGCCTTGATACATTTGGTAAAATGATTTTTTCCATTTTCACGAACAGGCTCAATCTCTTTGTATCTTTTACCTTTTGTACTATCACCGACAGAACTCTTTTTCATCTTTTATACATCTAAATGATTAATTATGAGCCTTTTGCATGCATACATCTCATTGATAACCCTTAATGCGCTAATAGTGCCTCATTGTCAGTTTTTGTGTACCAATCGTTATGCGTAGACAATTATCACATTGTTCTAAATTTCTGCAAATCTATAGACTTTTATTCTATGTTGAAGATAATTATAGATATCCTCTGCCTTTTTTCATCTTTGCCAGGAAAGAAATTAGTTTCTGTAGGAAAAACCTTTTCACAACAAGGTAAATCTAAGAAGGCTTTGTACTCATTCTATTGCTGTTCTTGCTTGACTAATTTTGTACCTATTTGTCGGTTCTAAATGGGTCGTTTAGTGCCTCTAAAGCATGCTGTTTGTGTTAGTATATTGAGGCTATAAGGCATGCAAATCAGTGTAGTAAATTTATAATAGATTCGGATGCAAAGGTCAGTGCCTGCTGCATGGCTGCAGTTCCCTGCTATGACCTCATGGTTTTGAAGGATGATGAGATTAGGATTCTGGTGGAGAATTTTTCAGAAATGAGGGGTGGTTTGCAAAAGTCTATATAGGCTTCATCGATGATGTCAATAATCTTCGAAGGAGTGAAGTACTGTTCGATAACTTCAGGATTAATGATGTTTCCAGAAGGATATTGAGTGAATATATAAAAACTCAACTTCGTATTTTCTTCACAGGGCATTGAGTAACCTGTCTGCTGTAGTTTGAATTCACTATTTGAGCGTTATGGATTTTATAGTCTACACCATTTATTTCTGCACAATATGTATACGTCATAAGAAGGAGATAAGGTCACAATATGGTCAATGTGAGGTTCACAAAGGTTTCTGATTATCCTGTCAATAGCCCTCATTTGAACCATTGCTTAGGATGATATTATCTCTTTAGAAAATGCCTTTACGTCAGCTACTTTTTGTCTCAATTCTTCTGATAAGAATCTGGATAGGTATTGAATGGCTTGTTATATGGATTCTCATTCTTGTCTAACGCAATGATTTCTGTGTTGGCATGTACTCAGTGTTTCTTTTTAACGATAACGCCCATATATATTTTGACGGTATAAAGTTTTCAGTCTTCCTCATAGGATTTTTCATGAAGATGCTCTGAAAATATTATCTGGATAGTACAAACTTCCAAAGGCGTATGAATAATATATATTTTAATGATGCCATTTTGTTTTGCAAAAATATGGATTTAAATGGATATTTCCAAATTATGTTGTAATTTGTGCCACAAGAAGAAACCCTCTGTTTGTTGAAAATATAATAATGCTTATGCACCGTTTTATATATTGATGCGTCTTATGGGACTGCTGACACTTGGTTTGTTAGCATCATGCGTGGGGAAAAGATGCTTACGCCCTGGGCGAAGAGGGTGGTGGAGATGATCTGTGAGCACACAGAAGGCATTTACTCTTTCTGATATACAGAACAATGGAGAACTAATTATGCCTGCACGACAAGTCGTCCTGAAACCCCATTATGATTATCACGTAGAGGTATGGGGTTACAGATATCTTTGGTTGAGAAGTTTGTACAAAGTTTAGGTGCTTTTCGTGTTGAAGTGTGTAGAGACACGTTGAGATGAAGGAAGTTGAAGTTTCTAAGTGATGGAGATTTGGTTGCTTTTCCTTTACCCTCAAAACCTATAAAGGCATAAGATATTGTGAGTGAAGATTGATTCCCTCTGCACAATGGCAGTTCTAAGAGAATAATGTGGAGTTAGCTGACCTTTGAACCATTGGTATCGTCCATCAATGATAGTTTCGTTGAAGAAAGAGGAGGAATTTTCGTTTATGATCGTGACGTGGACACGCCATGTCTACTCACCCATGTTGAATAGAGCGCGTGGTCAGATTTCAATGGACCTTACTTTCAGCAATATGCACCTACATGGTGGAGCGGATTGCCTCGATGGCGCACAATGCTATCAGGAATCGGCGTTCGACCTCGCGCACATTCGGCAGGGGCTTGTGGGTTGATGCAAACCGTGCCGAGAACGGCAGACCATCTGGGCATAGCTCGGAGGATATTTATGACCCAGAACTTAACTATAGCAGCAGCAGCTAAGCATATTCGACAAATTGTCGGGACACTTTGCAGACGTGCCCCAACCCCGCTGAACGGAGTTGTTATGTGCTTGCTGGCTATAATGGAGGTTCTTTTTCATACTTGGATGCCATGGCTTTTAGCACGTAAATATGGGCGTAATCCTTATTCCTGAATGAGGTTCAGCAGAGTTTGTTTTGTGTTTGAGCACACCTGCATATTAAAATGATCCTGTGGTGAAACATGGATATATGCGGGAATGAAACGGTCAACTATGCTCAATCGGATATTGGACCGTTGGGCACAGTATCGGTGTGGTACGGTCTCAAGATAATGGTTTTTCCTTCAGACCATTTCAAAGGTAGTTTGCGGAGGTTTTGACAATATGTTCCTCACGCAAAAGCATCATCGAACTGTGGTTTAAGATTTGAGCGCACATGCCCGATATTTCTAAAAGTTTTATATGGAAGCGATTGTGGTATGAGTTATGCGGCAAAGTTCTGTGTTAGGACTCGCTGGATGGTTATTTGAAACGGGATATTGGTTGTGTTTGTTGCTGTCCAGTAAGCATTATTGTCATAAAAGTTGAAACCTGAATTCCATGCTTTCCGCGCGACGCTTTAGGGCATCTCTTTCTTTGGTAGTAGCAGTCTTTTAGCTTTTAGGAGCGTCTGGGATGAATTCGACTTTTTAGTGTTAGAACCATCGGTTCTAGTACGAAATCTTTGATTTTTGATGTTAGAACCATCGCCCTGGCACTAAATTTTGATTTTTGATGTTAGAAGTACATCGGTTCTAGTAATATGAAATTTTCGATTTTTGGTATTAGAACCATCGGTTCTGGCACTAAATTTTGTGATGTTAGAACCATCGGTTCCTCGTACTAAATTTTGATTTTGGTATTAGAACCATCGCTCTCGCACCAAATTTTGATTTTTGATGTTAGAACCGCCGGTTCTAGCACTAAATTTTGATTTTGGCATTAGAAACCGCCGGTTCTATCTTCTTGACATTCATCATTCCAGTTGAGAAACCCTCCCTTTACTCCCTTCGGTCAGACCGCTGGTCGGGGAGGGATTTCTAGAGGGCGACACACCCGCAGAGGCAAGCGCAATGGACTACTCGAACTAGCGCCGTCGCCCTCAACCCGACGTAGCGGTAGTCGCGGCCCACGTGCTGGCGCTGCCACCCCAGAAGTACAGGGCGAACGCTTTGATGCCGCCGTACCATGGGTAAGCACTTTCTGACGACCAATAGCCGCCGAGTTGCCAACGTTGGTCAGCGAACCATTGCGGTAGTAACCCAAGGCGGCAGGTAGAGCAATTACCTGCGTCAGCAGCAGGAAGGAAGAGTATGAGATATAGGCGCGTTGATATTGCTCCATTTCGTGCGCCAATCTGCGCCGTTGTAGGCTGTGTTGCCGTTGTAATGACCATCGGCTTGCAACACGACTCTTCTGCCCACATGATCCATCTTTTATATAAACGACGCAGTTGTCCAGGTTCGTCTGCGTCCCAACGAGGTTCGCTATAGACAGCGTACCATGTCAGCTCGTTCACGTTGTGAAAGGTCTTTGTACGGTGTGGAGTAGCTGACAGGTGAACCCGCTGCCTCGTGGTGTAAACGTGGGTCAGTGTTTGCTCGTAGTTTGGATTGGCTGACTGTGACATAAGTGTTGTGCCATGGATTTGCGCTATTCCATTCATGACCTGCCCACACCTAGTTGGGCATCCCCACATGTAATACTTTGTTCCGTAACAACTTTCGAGCTAGATTAGCAGTCATATCATAGTAAGTGTTCGAAATGTATGCTGTAGATGGATATAACCGAGTTATAGTTCCTCTGTACTGTTGCCACGTCCTCTACCCAATAACGTACCCTCAGTATGAGTACCT
>BNJV01001256.1_pt1 | contig 42879 bp, 51 predicted proteins | sample 8540591 | NCBI WGS metagenome assembly BNJV01 (sample SAMD00202457, study PRJDB9452) | human saliva metagenome | host: Homo sapiens
AAAAGGAAGATGCGCGCGGCGCGCCGCCGCGCCGCCAGCGCGCGCGCGCGCGCGCAGGCAGAGCCCAGCAAGCACGAAGCGCGCGCGATACAGCAGCGCGCAAGCGCGCACACGCAGCGCGCGCGCGCGCGCGCGCGCGCGCGCGCGCGCGCGCGCGGGCAGGCGCGCGCTGCGCGCGCGCGCGCGATGGCGCGCCGCAGGCGCATAGCGCAGCGCGCGCGCGCGTAGAATAGCTCGCCCGCCAGCGCGCAACGCCACAGGGAACAACCGATCATCATCATCCCAGAAACACAATACGAGCAGGCAACAGAAGCCCAACTATCGAGTTATTATCAAAACTATTTAAACCAGTTCAGCCTTTAAAGTTATCGCTGTCCCCTGTCCAATGGACAAGGAAAACTACAACATCTGGAGAAATTATCTGTAAGATATTAGATGGTCCATTCATGGAAGCGCAGGTTTTGATGCACAAGAAAGATTACAAACCAAAGAATACCGAAGAATGCGAAAGCTAATAAAGAATGTACATTATTACTTGACGAGGATGAAATGAGCGCAATATACAAAGATATTTATGGAAAATTATTTATCATAGAAGAGGTTAGAGATTGCGTCGGCATAACCAGCGCGAGTTGTATCCCGAGGCTTGAAGAAAGAACAACCGGATTATCGAAAATGAAATATGACCGCCAAACCGCCACTTTAAAGAAGAGAGACGGAAGAAGCGAAGATGTAATATTTGCCGAACAACAGGCCAACAAGAAAGAAAGGTGAAGAAGGAAAAGATACTTGGGAGACCGATTTTTAATAAAAAACAACGAATAGCGTCGCTGAAGAGGTCAATATAATGAAACGGAAGGAAATGTTGGGCAAAATCTACGGAACTGACATTGATGCGCTTCTCGTTAAAAAGTACCGCGAGAGTGCCCCAGATGCCGCGAGACTGTAACAATAGCCAAAATGAAAGGCTAGATTTAGTAACTGATTCAAGGTTAATTGAAAAGTATTTCGAGATTTTGAAGGCCCATTCGATGAATATTTCAAAAGCGCTAGATACAGGTTCAAACTTAGAAACAATCGAACAAGAAGAAAATGTCTATAAGAGGGCACTATTCTTTCTTTTTAGATAAGTATGAAATTATCACAATACAAAAACGATACTTGTAGTCTGTCATGGAGCTTGATACGTATTTTTCTACGAGAATTAGGTCTCATATCCTGAAACAAGAGAGCTTATAAAAAACAGCATTGAATATTTTACGATTTGATGGAAATAATTTTATATTAGAAAAGTTTAATATCTAAAATTAATATAAATAAAAGTTCTAAACAATATATTATTCTGTAATATATTGCAAATAGGCTTTTTGTTTTTAAATGAAATTGAAGTTTGTAATATAAAAATATCCTGCAGATAAAGTACTATATCACTAAGCTTTTATTTTTAAAAATGGATATTTTACACATGAAGTATAGTCAATTATAGAAGGAGAAATGATTATGCGTATAATTTTAGCAATGACACGGAGAAACAGATTATAATAAAAACAAAAAGTACAAGGTCATAGCGATATACCATTGAACGAAGAAGGGATAAAATCAGGCAAAAGAAGCGGGAAGAAAAATAACGGATTACGATATAGATGTAGCCATAGTAGTACTTTTGGGACGTGCTTTCGATACTGCTAGATATATGTTGGATAATTCTAATAATGATAAACAAAATGTTAGATGTTATAAAGGACAAACGCTTAATCAGAAAATCACATGGAGATTACGAGGGGCATCGGTTTGAATATGCCAGAGGATTACAGACGAGAAACGCGTGGTATGGAACTAGATGAAGATGCTGCGATAGAGTAGAAGAATCTTTGAAAGAAAATACAAAGTAGCATCCTGATAAAACTATATTAGCTGTATGTCATGGTGGATTAATTCGTTCATTTTTAACAGAAAAAGGTATTAAAAAGAGTTGACGTGGTGTAATTAAAAATACTTCAGTTAGTGTTCTGAATATGATGGGAATAAGTGAAACTTACAGAATTCAACAATGGAATTCGATAGAAGAGTTTTGACTGTAAAAATTATAGTAAGTATGACTTTTAAAAGGGATTTCTGCTGACAACATTACTAGACTTTCGTTTACACTATTAAGTAAATTAATAGCATTGAAGAGATAAGTAAATTATTATTAGTTCAAAACAGAGAACTGGTTGGTGTGGAGAAAGTGAGAAATGATATAATTGAAGATGGTCTCGGAGCATAATATCTAATAGGTAATTACGCGTAGGTGCACGATATAGCACAACGATATGAATAGTACGAATAAGGTGAATCTATATTCATAAACATGGGTGGTAACGATAAACCTGTCCCCTATTGCATTTAGTTGTAATAGTGAAGAGTTTTATTTAAGAAAAGTCAAGGAGGTAGATGCCACATGTATACAAAATGACATTGCCAGTAAAAATAAATTATTAGAAGAGGAGTAGTAGTAATAGAAGAAACAGGGCTAAAACCAAGACATTATGACCTTTAAAAATATTAATTTTAAATTTGATGCCGAAAAAGAAGAAACTGAACGTCAATTATTAAGACTTTTAGGAAATTCTCCACTCATAACTGCAGAATTTCTTCATATGACAAGTCATATCGCAAAATACAGCTCAATCATGCTCTGAAAAAGTTTTATAATACTTTTGATGAGGTGAGATAGATATTATGATGGGCTATTATTACGGGAGCGCCTGTAGAGCATTTGGAGTTTGAAGAGGTAAATTATTGGACTGAGTTGAATGAGGTTTTTGAATGGAGTAAAACGCACGTATTTCAACGTTGAATATTTGCTGGGCAGCACAAGCTAGTCTATATTATCATTTTCGTAAAAAGAGCAGGTTGAAGATAAAGTGTTTGAGTATTTGAACATGATGTTCTTATTGAAAAATCATACTTTAACACGAGGGTTTACCGATACTTTTTAGCGCCACATTCTAGACATACAAAATAGAAGAAGAGAAGTTGCCGACTATCTCTGAGTTAGATATATTAGCCGAATCAGAAGATGTTGGAACGCTTCTGCATCAACTAAAGATTTGAGAAAAATATTTATAACAGAGGCTATTGAGTATGACGTGATACCTTTATAATGAATATATGAGATAAAAGTAGTAACTCACCCATAGAGATTCCTGTAAATTATTATCCGGGAAATGATGATGCAAAAACTCCTAAAAATAGATGGAGAGGGGTAGCTTACCTATTTTATCATAATTGGCAAATCAGGTATATCAACAGACGCCAGTATGATTTAAGTGACTTAGATAAAAGAGAATAGATTTTACAGATGTTTAAAACATATTATAAAGTCTATTTTTGATTGTGTATTTTTATTTGAATGCTTTTGCTAGAGGAGAGAAGGCGCTACTCAAAACGTTATTAAGGATAAAAATAATAATTTTTAAATGATTTAGATTTTATTTTACAATAATAACAATGTTAGATATAATAGAAAGTATTTTTATAATAGCTAGTATAGTTGTTATTCTTAGAAATGTTGCAGTGTGACAGGGAAAAGATTGTATCATAAATATTAAAAGAGATATATAGGATATTGCTAGATAAATGGAATAAATATTTAGCGGAAATTACAAGTGTTTAATTAATGAGTTTCAGAAAAATTTAAAACTCCTGCCAAAATAGCATCGATAGGTGCTAGTAGGTTGGGATTAGGATTAACTACTTTAGCGCAACCAGTAGTGCTAGGCAAAAATCATATAGTAAAAGCCGAAGATTCAGGACTTACTAGTACAGCTCCAGCAGGAAAAGTTACGCCAGAAAGATTAGAATCAGATACAAGGCCGGATATTTTTGCTGGCGAGAATTTAAAATAAGAATTACATGGACGGTCTGCTCCAACAGAAGATAGACTAGAGCGGAATAGGGACTATACTAAGATTTGATATCAATACAATAGAATATGTTAGTGTTGAATCATTATTTGATGGAATACCAAGTGTAGGGTGTGAAATGACTAAAAGAAGAAGGTTACACTAAAAATAGGGGTAGTTCCACCGCATAGTGGCCCTGGACAAAGACAGCTACCTGTAACATTCTACGTTTAGAGCGAAAAAGATATTACATTTGAAAGCAATTATACCTTGTATTTAAAGCAGATCCAGATGTAAATTATCCAGGAAGAATTCAATGGCAAACATATCCAACTTATGCTCAAGATACTCCAGCAATTTCTTCATGGGATGGATTAAATGCTGATGGAACTATTTTTACAAGATTAGTAAAAGAACTAACTTATAAAGTAAGTTACAAATTTATTAGTGTAACAGAGGGGAAAAACTTTACCAGGAGAGGTAACAGCTTCTATTGCCAACAGATAAAAGATACAGAAATAATTCAACTGTGGATGCTAAACAGCCAGCACAGACAAAAAGTTACTGTAGGTAATGAAACATGGAATTTTGTTGGTTATGAAGAAAATCAACAAATTGCAAATGGAAAAGATGTACAGTTTATAGGTAAGTGGAAAGTTTCAGAAAGTTCGAATCCACCAGCTGTAAAAAGGTAGTGTAGAGGTTCATTATGTATCAACAGATAATGAAAAACTAAAAGAAGACTATCTTGATACAAAAGATGCGAGTAGAGTACCGACTATAATATAGCAGAAAATGAAACAGAAAAACCAAAATCTATTACAAAAGATGGAGTAACATACAACCTTGTAGAGACAAAAGGTAATGAAAAAAAGGTAGGTTGTAGAAGGATTAACTGAAGTTACTTATGTCTACAAAAAAAGTAGAGAAAGTAAATCCTTCACCATCTGATTCACAACCTAACAAACTAGATGGGAAATTACCAAATACAGGGAAAACATCAGAAAATACAGCGATAGCCGGATTGACGTTAGCTAGTTTAATATTAATATTACGTCGTCGAAAAAGTAAATAAAGATTATATTTTTAGAAATAGGGGTAGTTTATATCCCTATTTTTAATAAAAAGCAAAAATGCAGTGTAATTATAAATTTTTGATAAGTATTCTTGGCTGTGATAGAGAGATTTTTGAACTAAAGGGAATTAATATAAAGAAGAGATAAATGTTGATACACCACTGTCTCATACAGGGTATTAAAATAATAGTTTACTATATATTAATCTATGACAAAATATATTAATAAAAAAATATTAAATAATTGTAAAAATAAGTAATATAATTTTAATATTTGACATTAAAGTTAAATAATATTTTTTTATTAATTTTAATATTGTTAAATATATTGTTTTGAAGAAGTGTAGTGTCATAAATATTGATAACTATAAGGTTTGTAATTTAATTTATAGTACATTTTAAGTTATTGTTTTACAATATAAATTTATCTGATATAATTTTAATATAAAATTGAGATGTGTAATATTTTTCAAGTAAAGTAATGTTTTTCAAGCTTAAGAAAGTTGTCTAGACTTTAAAAATAATTATAAAATAGATGATTGTTTTACTTAAAAATTATAATTACAATGTCAATCAATTCTTATCATACAAATACAATTATTTAGTAACTGTGTTGTTGAGTAAAAATTAAGGAGGAAATTAAAGAAATATGTTAGGAGATTACAAAAAGCATAGATTTTCTATAAGAAAATTAACTATAGGGCTGTGTCGTTGTCATTAGGACTATCATTAGTTCAACCAACGATTTTGAACCACAATATTGTTATGGCATCTAGTGCAAGTGCTGAAACAGGTCTCACAAGGAAATGTTAGTACTCAGCAAGAGTTACAAGATAAGATAAATAACAATGAACAAAATATCATACTAAGTGCAAATATAGATATTACTAAAACGATAACTATCCCTAATACTTTCACAGGGAAAATTCATGGTAATGGATTTACTTTGAAGCTAGTAACTCAAAACATTAATATGTTCCTAATAAAAGGAAGTACGGTAACGTTTGATAGTGTTGTTTTAGATGGGGCTGGTATAGGTAGACCGATTGATATTGCGGAAGGAGCTAATGTTACTGTAACAAAAATCTACTATTAAAAACGGTCACACTGGGAACCAAAGTAATGGTGGAGGAATATATGTAATAGGATCTAAATTAAAATTAGATAATACTACAATTCAAGATTCTAAAGCTGTAAAAAGCTGGCTCAGCTGAAGATGTTCGTCCGAACGGAGGAGCAATATATGCGATAGCATCTGAAGTTACATGAAAACAAATCTGAAATTCTAAATAACACTCTAGTTGACGGAAATGGTAATGGTGGAGGAATTCACGCTACTGGTAAGTCAAAAGTAAAAATTTCTGACTCTACTTTCTCAGGGAACCACACTGCTAATATTATCGATGAAGCTAACGAAGGTGGAGCTGTTTTTCGTAAAATGACGGAGGTATACATGAAGTTTCTGATTCTACTTTTAATGTAGCGAAAGGTTTCAATACTGGTGGAGCAATCGGTATTAGACATGCGAAAGCAGAAATTAAAAATAGTAAAATTTGATATAAATAACCTTGAGATGCTTATGGTATAAGTGGTGGAGCAATCATGAGTGGTGAAAGTGATCTTAAAGTAGATGGCTCAACATTTACTCGTCATAACTCAAAAATAACATTCTCTGGTGGTTTCATAAATATAGTAACTGGGGGTAGTTTCACATTAACTAACTCAACATTAACAGGAGCAGGTTCTTGGTGGAATGGACCATCAATTTCTACATATGGAGGAGCTATTGATTTGAAACAGGAAGTACAGCGACCGCTACTATAGAAAACACTACTATTAAAAATGTAACTGCTGATGAGACTGGAGGAGCTATTTCATTAGCTACTAAAATTAATGAGGAAGCTAGTGTAAACTTAACTCTACGTAATACAAATATTATTAACACAAGAACAAAATTCGCTTGAAAGACACTCGTGGAGGAGCTATCCATGTAGGTAAAGGAAACACATTAAGAATCGATGGAGGATCTATTAAGGATTCGTTCTCTGTAAAGAGGTGGAGCAAATTTACAATGATGGAACTGTAGAACTAGGAGGAGCTGAAACAGCTATTTCTGGTAATACTGCTTATAAATACGGTGGTGGAATTTATAATAATGGAACTCTATTGGTAGACACAGCGAACCTAACTAACAACTCTAAAGTACCTGATGGTGCAGCTGGTGCAGAAGAAAACGCAGGGAAAAACAACTGAGTACGCAGGTGCTAATATCTATGCTAAAAAAGATGTAACAATCACGCCTAATGCGAAATTTGATGAAAAAGATATCAGAGTTCTTGACCAAGAATCATCAATAATATTAAAAGGAGCATTAAAACAAAAACTTAATGTTTCTATAAGTGAGCAACCTGGTGGGGAAAAACAATGAAACTCCAAAAACGCCAAGTAGGGTATTTAGTGGCTAAAGGAGATGGAACTTATACACCAACAAAAGAAGATGCTAAATTACTACACTACTCACAAGAGATACAGTAGGAGTAAGTGACTATAATGATCACGATTCACTAGCAAAATGGGATTATGTACTTAATCCGGAAAAACAACACAGTAGTACTAGGACAAAGAGTAAAAGTTGTTTATGATGCTAATGCAGATAACGCTAAATTTGAAGATGGAAATAAAACTATTGAAGACGTACTAACTGTTTACAAAACCAGACTTTGCACCAAAAGAAACTACTAAAGTACCAACTAGAGATGGTTACAGATTCAACGGATGGTATACTACTAGCGATAATCAAAATGATAAGTTCACATTATCAAAAGCTTCATTTGAATAACAGGAAATGAAATAACAACTCCAATAGCTAAAGAGAGTGTAACTGCTTATGCAGACTTTGGTTAAAAGAACAAAAAGTAACGTATGAGTTTGAAAGTGCAACAGCAGGAAAAAGAATTACCACAAGCTGTAAAAAGATTTACTACCAACAGATACAAATAAATATGTAAAAGATGAGCAAGTAACAGCCAAAACAACCAACACAAACAGAAGTTGTAGATGCAGCTCAAGATGGTAAATGGAAATTCAAAGGATACGAACCAGCAGGACCAGTAACAGTAGGAACTGAAGATGTTAAGTTTGTAGGTAAATGGGAGTTCATAGCTAATGAGCACAATGTATCATATGAATTCGTAAGTGCAACAGCAGGAAAAGACTTACCACAAGCCGTAAAAGATTTATTACCAACAGATGCAAATAAATACAAAAAAGATCAACAAGTAACAGCAACTCAACCAGCACAAACAGAGGTTGAAGTAGCGGCAGAAGATGGTAAATGGGTATTCAAAGGATACGAGCCAGCAAGCCCAGTAACAGTAGGAACTGAAGATGTTAAATTGTAGGTAAATGGGAATTTGTAGCTAAAGAGCACAACGCAACGTACAAATTTGAAAGTGGAACAGCAGGAAAAAGACTTACCACAAGAAGTAAAAGACTTATTACCAACAGATACAGCTAAATACAAAAAAAGGTGAGCAAGTAAATGCTAAGCAACCAGGACAAACACAAGTAACAGTAGCAGATGGTAAGTGGAATTCAAAGGATAATGAGCCAGTAGGCCCAGTAACAATGGGAGATAAAGATGTAGAGTTCGTAGGAAAAATGGGAATACAAAAGCGAACCCAGTAGCTAAGTACACAGTAGGATACAAATTCGAAAGCGAAACAGCAGGAAAAGACTTACCACAAGCTGTAAAAGATTTACTACCAACAGATGCTAATGAGTATGTAAATGGAGACACAGTAAATGCTAAACAACCAGCACAAACAGAAGTTGAGGATTCAGCACAAGATGGTAAATGGGTATTCAAAGGATACGCGGCAAACTCACAAACAGTAAATGGAAGCAATGTAGAATTCGTAGGTAAATGGGAATTTGTAGCTAAAGAGCACAATGCAACGTACAAATTTGAAAGTGCAACAGCAGGAAAAGAATTACCACAAGAAGTAAAAGACCTATTACCAACAGATGCAGCTAAATACAAAAAGGTGAGCAAGTAAATGCTAAGCAACCAGGACAAACACAAGTAACAGTAGCAGATGGTGAGTGGAATTCAAAGGATACGAACCAGCAGGCCCAGTAACAATGGGAGATAAAGATGTAGAGTTCGTAGGTAAATGGGAATACAAAGCAAACCCAGTATCTAAATACACAGTAGGATACAAATTCGAAAGCGAAACAGCAGGAAAAGAATTACCACAAGAAGTAAAAAGACTTATTACCAACAGATGCTGATGAGTATGTAAATGGAGACACAGTAAATGCTAAACAACCAGCAAAAGCAGAAGTAGAAGTAGCAGATGGTAAATGGTATTCAAAGGATATGCGAGCAAACTCACAAACAGTAAATGGAAGTAATGTAGAATTTGTAGGTAAATGGGAATTTGTGGCTAAACCAGTTGCTAAATATAAAGTAACATACGAATTTACAAGTACAGATGCATCTACTGCATTACCAGCAGAAGTATTAGCGTTATTACCAACAGATGCTGATGAGTATGTAAAATGGAGACACAGTAAATGTTAAACAACCAGCGCAAACAGAAGTGACTGTAGCTAATGGTAAATGGACATTTAATGGTTACGCAGCAAACTCACAAACAGTAAATGGAAGTGATGTTAAATTCAGTGGAACGTGGACATTTACTGCAAACCCAGTAATCTAAGTATAAAGCAACATATGAATTCAAGAGCGCAGATGCAACAAAAAGCATTACCAGCAGAAGTATTAGCGTTATTACCAACAGATGCTAATGAGTATGTAGATAATGATGTAGTAACAGCAACTCAACCAGCGAAAAACAGAAGTAACTGTATCTAATGGTAAATGGGTATTTAATGGTTATGATGCTACAACGAAAAACAGTAAATGGAGCTGGTGTTAAATTCAAAGGAACATGGACATTTATTGAAAATAAATACAAAAGCAACATATAGATTTGAGTACAACAGCAGGAAAAGTATTACCAGCTGAGGTAACAAACTTATTACCAACAGACGCTAATGAGTATGTTGATAACGATGTAGTAACAGCAACTCAAACCAGCGAAAAACAGAAGTAACAGTATCAAGTGGTAAATGGGTATTCAAAGGATACGAAGCAGCATCACAAACAGTAAAACGGAAGTAATGTAGAATTTGTAGGTAAATGGGAATATGTAGATAGCACAAATATAAAGTAAGTTACAAATTTGAAAAGCACAACAGCAGGAAAAACATTACCAGCTGAGGTAACAAACTTATTACCAACAGACGCTAATGAGTATGTTGATAACGATGTAGTAACAGCAACTCAACCAGCGAAAAACAGAAGTAACAGTATCAAGTGGTAAATGGGTATTCAAGGATACGCAGCAAATTCACAAAACAGTAAGTGAAGTAATGTAGAATCTGTAGGTAAATGGGAATACGTAGCTAACAAATACAAAGTTAAATATGAGTTTTACAGTGGAACAGCAGGAAAAAGATTTACCAAAATCAATTCTAAGAATGTTGCCAAGTGATTCAGCTGAGTATGTGGATGGAGACGAAGTAGTAGCTAAAGCGCCGACTGCAAAAACTATAGAAACTCCAGAAGGAGTATGGACATTTGCAGGCTACGATAAAAAAGATAAAGTAGTTGTAAATGGAGCTGAAGTGAACTCAAAGGTGAAAATGGGTGTTTACACCAACAAAACCAACACCACCAAAACTACAACAAAAACCAACAAAAAGAATTACCAAACACTGGGGAAACAACGACAAATGCAGGTCTAGCAGGAGTAACACTAGCAGGTCTAGCAGCGTTAACACAGCAATGCGTCGTCGTAACAAAAATAAGTGTAAATTTAGCTTATAAGAAGTAAGTATGATATAATACTTAGGGTTGTAATTTTTAAGGAGGAAAAATGAAAGAGAAGAATATGAAACATTCGTTAACGAAGAAAAATAAAAAATGGATGTACAAGGTAACATCAGCAGTACTTGCGACATCTTTATTAGCTACGTTGGGGAATATGGGGTATACACAGTATGCCCCAACTCCTAGCGTAGCAAAAAGCAGCTGATGAAAATTATAAAGGCACTGTAACTTTCGTTACAAATCACGGTGAAGTAAATGTTAACTTTACTAGCGGAGATCAGCGTTTAGATCACGATGTTACTGTAAACTTTGGTGATTCTGGTCATGGACAATCAAAAGCTTACTTTTATAGGTCTATCAGATGTCCAAGGTTATAACGGAACTAATGGTAACTTTGTGTACAAACACGAACCTATTAAAAACTTATTCCCAAATGGAATAAAAGATGGGCAAAAAGTATATGCAGCTTATTTAGATGTTACAGCAGCTATGTTTCTTTCAAGTAAAATTCAGGAGATGTTGCAATTAACAAAGCAATTGCCGCACAAGATTATCTTTACAATGACTTAAAAAGTTAAGAGTGAAGTAGAGAACGCTAAAAAGAAATTACATTTTATTCAAAAATGAGAATATTAACGAAAATCTTCAATTAGAGGGTATCTCTAGGATTAAATCCATTCCTAATGGCTATTGCTAGATATAGTCCAACACATTACTCCAACCAGGAACAATGGAACACTATCCAACAACTAAAGACGAAGAATTAAAATGATCCTACAAACAAAGGATATACTTACATGGATTTACATGTAAAAACTGGATCCAAGGGTTAAATTAAATAGTACATTAGATTTTTAACTTTAGATCTTATTCATTTTAAACCACATATGGTATTAAATAAAAATAATGAAAAATAGATGCAAACTTCACTATAACAAATGGAAATCCTGAATCAAGAATAACATTCAATAGTGATAAAGTGATGGATGGAGAATTTACTCTAAGAGTAAGACTTCGTTCAGAACAAGATATCCCAAATGCAACAGTAAAAAGATATTTCTGAAGAATCAAAATTAATCTCAAACAAAAATGATAACTTCATTATACCAAAAAGAAGAAATAGATAAAAATAGCTGCAGGAGAAGCAAAACCAATTGAAATCAAAGGATATATTGATGGTTGGGCAAAACTTTATGGATATTCACTACCATTCTTAGGGACACCATGGACCACAGATTATTCCTAAAAAGAAGCTAAAGATGTTACTTTAAACTTGTATATAATAAAAGTTAAATTCAACAAAAACTCAGCTTCATCTCGAAGGTGCGGCTGAGCAAGATTTAGGAACAGTTAATGTAGTAAACAACAATACAATTGATGGAGACAGCTTAAACAAAGGAACAAAACCAACTAAAAAGAAACTGTTGGTGATAGTATGCCAGCTGATTTATCAGATGTAGTTGCTAATGGAAAAACGTAGCAAAATTCAAAGGTTGGAACACCTCAAGCCAAAACGGACAAGGTCAAAGCTTTACAGGTGCAACAACAGTAACAGAAGATCAAACAGTATATGCAGTTTGGGCAGAACAATCAGAAGAACAACACATCAAAAATTAGTGAAACTGAAAAAGTTGCAGCTAAAGATGGACACGCTATCTTCAGTATTGGTAATGTTTATAAAAAAACGGATTTAAAGATTTAGAATATGCAGTATATTCAGATCAAAACTTCCAAACAAAAATCTACAAAAAAATGCAGATGTAACTTGAAAGTAGAAGCTGTTGCAGGTTTTGTGAAAAAACATGCAGAAGTACATCTGCAGCACGAGCACTATGTTCGAAAAACAGCAACAGTTTACGAAGGTAACAGTTAATGTTAACAAAATCAAAGCATTAAAAATCAGGTGTTTATAAAGTAACTGCTTCAATCAATGGTGACAATCATCAGATTACGTTTATGAAGTTGTGCCTGGTGATGTTGACCGTAATGGATCCGTGAGATTTTAACGATTCAAACCAAGTAGGAAACTACTCTGTAACTGAAGAAAAATACAGCATTTAAAATAGTAGATGAATTCACATTGATTTTTAGCAGAGTTAGATTATAATGGTTTCATTGATGCGAATGATGCGAACATAATCGGACAAATGTTCTTAGGTGTGTTTGAAACAAATTAATATTTGATTAAAAATAAAATAAGGAGATATAGAATGGAATTTAAGAAAAATTTAAATTTTTCTATTAGAAAAACTATCAATAGGTGTTGTTTCTCTAAGTTTAGGGTTATCAACTCTAGCACAAACCGATTGCTCTATTAGGGCACCCATCGTTGCACATGCAGAAGAGGCTACACCTGCTGCTGAGAAAAAGCAGGTAAAGTAACTATCGAAAGAGTAGACTTAGATACAAAACCAGAAATACAAGCTGGTGAAGAATTCAAAATTAAAATTAAATGGGTGGCAGATCCAGGTCAAACTAACTTAGGTGGTCTTAACTCAGAGTTAAACTTTGATATTAATACAATGGAATATGTAAAAGTAGAAACAGTTACACCAGACGGTAGTATCATTTATCAATCTAGCAGACTGTTAAAAAGGAAAAATCAAGATTTGGTAGTACACCTTTTACTAATAAAGAGCTAGAGGCTATATTTACATTCAAAGCTAAAAAGAAATATTACAGCAGCTGATAACTATAACTTTGTGTTCAAAGCATTCCCTGCTCCAGATGGAAGAGTAAGATGGTATACTCGAACCAGATTATAGTGGTCCAACACCATTAATTTCTTCATGGGAAGGATTAGCCGCAGATGGAACTATCAGTGTAAAAACTAGCTAAAAGAAACAGAAGCTACTTATAACGCAACATATGAGTTTGAAAGTGCAACAGCAGGAAAAGACTTACCACAAGAAGTAAAAAGACCTATTACCAACAGATAATGCAAATACAAAAAGATGACCAAGTAACAGCTAAACAACCAACATCAACAGAGGTTGCAGATGCAAAGACAAGATGGTAAATGGATATTCAAAGGATACGAACCAGCAGGTCCTGTAACTGTAGACACAAAGATGTTAAGTTCGTAGGTAAATGGGAGTTCAAAAGCTAATGAACACAATGTATCATATGAATTTGCAAGTGCGACAGCAGGAAAAAGACTTACCACAAGCAGTAAAAAGACTTATTACCAACAGATGCAACTAAATATGTAAAAGGTGCACAAGTAAATGCTGTTCAACCAGCGCAAGCAGAAGTTGAGGATGCAAAGACAAGATGGTAAATGGGTATTCAAAGGATACGAACCAGCAAGCCCAGTAACAGTAGGAACTGAAGATGTTAAATCTATAGGTAAATGGGAATTCAAAGCAATGAGCACAATGTATCATATGAATTTACAAGTGGAACTAGCAGGAAAAAGACTTACTACAAGCAGTAAAAAGACTTTATTACCAACAGATGCAGCTAAATATGTAAAAAGGTGCACAAGTAAATGCTGTTCAACCAGCGCAAGCAGAAGTTGAGGATGCAGCACAAGATGCAATGGGTATTCAAAAGGATACTGAACCAGCAAGCCCAGTAACAGTAGGAACTGAAGATGTTAAATGTGGTAAATGGGAATTGAAGCAAAGAGCACAACGCAACATACAAATTGAAAGTGCAACAGCAGGAAAAAGACTTACCACAAGCAGTAAAAGACTTATTACCAACAGATGCAAACTGCAAATACAAAAAAGGTGAGCGCAACAGCTAAGCAACCAGGACAAACACAAGTAACAGTAGCAGATGGTAGGGTGAATTAAAAGATACGAACCAGCAGGCTCAGTAACAATCGGGGAGATAAAGATGTAGAGTTCGTAGGTAAATGGAATACAAAGCAAACCCAGTAGCTAAGTACACAGTAGGTACAAATTGAAAGTGAAACAGCAGGAAAAAGAATTGCCACGATAAGTAAAAAGACTTATTACCAACAGATGCTGATGAGTATGTAAATGGAGATACAGTAAATGCTAAACAACCAGCAAAAGCAGAAGTAGAAGTAGCAGATGGTAAATGGGTATTCAAAGGATATAAAGAAACTCACAAACAGTAAACGGAAGCAATGTAGAATTTGCAGGTAAATGGGCATTTGAGGCAAAACAAGTAACTAAGTATACAGTAGATTACGCATTTGCAAGCTCAACAGCAGGAAAAACAATTACCAGGAGAAGTACTAGCATTAATCCCGAGATTCTAAAGAGCACACAACGATGAGAAGTTATCGCTAGAAGATCCAGCGAAAACAGAAGTAGAAGTGAAGCAGATGGTAAATGGACATTTGATGGATACCAACAAAATAAATTTACGGTAAACAATGCAAATGTAATATTCAAGGAAGATGGACGTTTACAGCAAAACCAAAACTCCAGTAACTCAAGTATGAGATGAATTCACTGGCACTGACGCAACAAAAGCATTACCAGCAAAGTATTAGCATACTAAACAGAGCTGACAGTATGTAAATGGAGATACAGTAAATGCTAAACAACCAGCAAAAGCAGAAGTAATTGTAGCAGATGGTAAATGGACATTTAATGGTTATGGAGCAACACACAAACAGTAAATGAAGTGATGTTAAATTCAGCGAACATGGACACAGCTAATGCAACACCACCAGTAGGAAAAATACAGCAAAGCATATGAGTTCAAGAGTGCTGATGCAACACGCATTACCAAATGGAGTATTAAGATTATTACCAAATGATACTAAAGAATATGAAATCGACAAAGCAAAAGCTATTCAACCAGCAGTAACATCTGTAGTAACACCAACAGGAACATGGACATTCGCAGGATATGATGCAACTGAAAAACCAATAAATGGAGCAGGAGCACAATTCACAGGTACGTGGACATTTACTGCTAGTCAAACCCACCACCAGCGATAGAGAAAAAGGTAGTGTAATAGTTCGCCATGTATCAACTCGATAATAAGAAACTTAAAGATGACTACATCGATACAAAAGATGCAGTTGTAGGAACCTTATAACGCAGCCTGAAAACGAAACAGAAAGACCAACTGTAATCGTTAAAGACGGAGTAAAATATGAACTTGTTGAAACAAAAAGGAAACCCAAGAGGTAAAGTAGCAGAAGGAACCACAGTGGTTACTTATGTTCTACAAAAAGTAGCGCAACAACCAGGTGGTACGTAGATAAACCATGGGATCCATTTAAACCAGGAGAACAAAACCAACTAAACCAGGTAAAGGTAAACTGGCAAAATACAGGTCAAACAACGACAAATGCAGGAATCGCTGGAGAAGCTCTAGCTGGATTAGCATTACAGAATGCGTCGTCGTAAAAATAAATAAAACTGTAAAGTTTTTAATTGAATATAAAATAGGAGTGTAGAACTCCTCTATTTTATCCAATTTTAGGATAAGCGTTATTTGCTACGAAAATATGATAAAATATTCAACTGTGGTTACACATAAAACAAATATAAAATATAAAATATAAAATATAAAAAGGAGAAAGGGAAAAACACGAATAAGATGAAATATTTAGTATTTTTATTAATGGTTGTTTTTCTTAGAATACATTTTTAGGTTCGATATCTAAAATGCATTTGCAGATGAACACTAAAAACCCAGCTTAGAATTATCAACTTTAAAATGGTGATGGTACTATTGATGAAAAATACAGAGTTTTGGGTAAATAAAGATATTCCTGTCATGGCAGATTTAACAGTGTCAGGAACAGGTGTAAAACATTCAAAATCCAAAATTGAAAATTACTGTTCAAAAACAAACTCAACAACAAGACCAGAGTTTGAGACTCAAAAAGCGGTATGAACGTCACAGAAGATAGTCGATACTATTATATGACATATTCTTTTGATCGATTAAATGGTGGTCAGTTAACATTCCCAATGCCATTTAAGTTTTTAGAAAGTAGAATAAAGGTGATACCGAACGATAAAAAGAAGAACTTTTGATGAAAATGAGGTTTATCGACTCGGCAACAGCATATGTTGCTAATAAGGTAGGATATACATTTAATGACTCAAGTGTTTATGCAGATACCCAGATCAACTTCAACAACTTATCGATCCATCAAAACCAGCGAAAAATAATACACTTTTCGTTCGAAAAGTAGATGATTATACTGATTCTGATAAAACAAAAAGAAGATGGAGAAGGTACACAAGTAAACTCGTACTATAACTTACTGTTAAAGACACAGCAACGGTAGATCCAAATGCAACTTATATGAGTCCTGAGAATATTAAGATAGAACCAAAAATTACCAGAAGGTGTCGATGGAGGATGGTAGATTTAGTTTTGATCCAGCCACAAGAACAGCTACCGTATAGTAAACAAGCCAAGTTTAGATAGAGTTTGGAAGGGTAGTTATAATGAAATAGTATATTGGTTTGGAACAGGACTTCTATTTAAAGGTAAAAATATAATGAAGTTATAAATATTGAGGCGAAATTTTACTGTCAATGCTGGTCTAGCGGATGAGAAAAATTACCAGATAGAACATTACCTATTAAATTAGAGAAACAAACAAGTTAACTTTGAGCGCAAACGTGGACAGAAGTATTGAAATATAAGAAATGCTCATGAAAATGATCCAGTACCTAATAGAGTGAATATGGCGTTTATACATTATACAATAAGAAACTTTTTGATGATTGGAATAATACCAAAACTGATAATGGATTAATGATATAACAAGAATTGGAAAATGAAAATAATGGTTCAAGTCCTCACTAATCCTGGTGGAGGGATACGTCTTCATTTATGGGAAATAGAAGATGTTTTAATGTGATAAACCAGTTCAAGATGAGAAAAATTTACTATAAATATTTCCAATTAGAGCAGAGAGAGTTCAGAGACCGTGGTGAGATGACACTAGAAGACAGTATCTAGTAGATGATGCTATTAATCGGGTTAATAGCACACCCAATAAACTTTATGGTATTAAAGAAGACGGTTCAAAAGTAGAGCTTGCATCTAATATTAAGTTAGGGGCAACTGTTGATATTAATGACACAACAGGTCAAGATATACACGCCTGTCACTAGTATTTGAAAAGACCACTGTCATTGATAATACAGCTTTATTCTACTATGCAGGAGCTATCCAAGTGAAAAAGGAAATCATTTGAAGATGGTGAATACGATAAAGAGCAATATTATTACGGACTCTGAACACTTTAGCAGAAGAAGCTGAAAATGCAACAACTAAAGAAAATGCTAAAAGTCACGAAGGAAAGTAGTATTTGGGCATGGACAGGTTCGACTTCGACACCAAAAAGCATATATAGGAAACTTAACGGGACAGGAGATTTTTATAAGGCTGACGTTACATAAGGCGTGATATCCATCTAGATCATGCTTCGTTACGTGGAAGATAGGGGGCGTGGACCACATTTAGTAAGCCGGCAACAAACTGAAAATAATTTATTTACTACCAGCTGAATTTAGCTTCGTTAAGACAAAAGCCATAGCAACTAATGGTATAGATAAAAGAGTAAAATTGGTGAACCTGAGGTTATTAAAAACTTCAGAAATACTGACGCACAGCGGTAATTTATTCATTACCAGATATTACACCAACATTGGAAGATAAGAATGATACAATTTGATGGATCTCCAAATTGAGGCTAGCCCGTATGCAAAACAAGGAATAACCAAGTTGATGTTTTCACACTTATGACATAATAATGATATAATTCAACCATGGAACGGATGATCAAACGTATGTTGACGAATTAGACTTAGATGGCGATGGTAACAAAAGAAAAATTCACTCATAGAAAAAACATGATATTAACTTTATACCACCATTGAGTTACTTATGTACAAAAACGTAGGGTTAACTACTGATAATATGCAAGTATGCAGAAGTTGCGTGATGTTGGAGAACCATTCTATTGGAAAGTTAGTATAACAACAATACAATATCAGAGGTAACTGATATTAGCTTTATCGACAATTGCCATTTGTTGGAGACCATGTTATAAATACACCTAACAAAAAGGCGAGTATAAAGAAAGAGGATCTCAACTTTATGACTCCGCTAGCTAATAGCTTAGAGTCAGTTAAAGCAAAACGAAGAAGTATTGGAAAAACTTTGATGTTTACTATCAATTAAAACCTCAAAAATATTTTTAGAAACTGTTCGTGACGGTGAATGGTTAAGTAAAGATCAAGTAACAGACTTTAGCCAAGTAAAAAGATAAAAGTAATGTTGAAACCAGGAGCAAATTAGCATCTAAAACAACAGTTGACTTTTATATTCATCAAAAATACCATTTGATACAATATTACAGAAATACAAACTGCTAATAACTCAGTAGCTATTTTCTACGGATAAGTACTTTTATTCAGAAGCTAATACTGCTACTATTGGGTTGCAAAGAACACAATAAAAGGTACAGTATTTAGCGACTTCAACAAAGATGGTCTTTATGACTGACAACGAAGAAAATTATCAGGTTACAGCAGAGCTTATCGGATAAGAAAACAGGAGATGTTGCTGTAGATGTAAATGGTCAAAAATTAGAAACAACTACGAGACAATGAAGGTAAATACACAATCAATGCTTATAAACGTGGAGATTACTCGTGAGATTTACTAAATTAAGTGATGAAGATGTATTAACTAAATCAAATGATAAAGCAATGGAAATAACGCGACAGAAGAAATCGCAGGTACAAAATTTTGTTAAAATGGCTGATTTTGCTTAAGTCCTACAAATAACAATATAGTTAAAAACGCAGATTTGAAGGAACTAAGAGAGATGTTACTGTTGAAAAGTAGACCAATTAAACCAAGATGGAAGTAAGAAATATTTAGCAAAATGCTATTTTCGAACTTAAACAAAATGGTACTGTAGTAGATACTCAAACAACAGATCAAAATGGTCGTGCAGTATTCAAAGGTGTTAAATTCGGAAGTTACAAACTAGTAGAAACAAAAGCACCAACAGGATACGCAAATGGTTAATACAGAAAAAGATATTACAGTTGATGAAAACGGTGATGCTACAGGAAATAGCCAATGACTTAGTATTAGGAAAAGTTGAAGTAACAAAAGTAGACAAAGACGATCCTATTAAGAAATTAAAAGGCGTTAAATCTGTTCTTAAACAAGGAAATGATGAAAATACGAAGCAACAATCTGAAGATGGTAAAGCAGTATTCGACGGTGTATTATTTGAAGCTATAAATTAGTAGAAAAGAAACACTAGAAAAACTACAAAGCAGATCAACAGAACACGATGTAACAATCGATAATCAAACAAAATTAAAAGAAGTAACAATTAAAATGAACTGAAAAAGGTAAAGTTGAGAAGGAAAGTAGATGCAAACTGATAATACTAAGAAATTACAAGGCGTTAAATTTGTTTCTAAAACAAGACGGCAATGAAATATGAAGTAGAAACAGACGCAGATGGTAAAGCAGTATTTAATGGAGTAGCATGAAAATACAAACTAGTAGAAACTAAAACACTAGATAACTATCTTCCAGACACAACCGAAAGAGATGTAAATATCGATGCAGATGGTAAAGTACTGTTTGAAATCACAAATGCCCTAAAAGAAGGCAAAGCAGAAGAACAAAAGTAGACGCAGATGATAATTCTAAGAAATTAGAAGGTGTTAAATTTGCTTTTAAACAAGGAAATGATACATATGAAGCAACAACAGATGCTGACGGTAAAGCAGTATTTAATGGAGAGGATGGAGATTATATACTAGAAACAAAACACTTAGATAATTATAATGCTGATACAACAGAGCGATGTAACAATCGATAGCCAAAAACACTATAAAACAATTAACTATAACATTAATAATTAATTAAAGTAGTAGTTACATTAGTAGAGCAGTTGTCGATGGTAAACCAACAAAAGGTGCAAACATTTGTTCTTAAACAAGGAGATGCAGTGTAAAAGAAATGTTACTGATGATTCAGGTAAAGTAGTATTTAAAATGTACCATACGGAGAATACACGAGTAGAGAAAACAACATTAGAAAACTATGTTATAGACAGTGCACCAAAAGCTGTGAAAAATTGAACAACAAGGTCAAGTAGAAAGTACAAGTAATAAAACGTTCTGAAAACATCAAATGTTAAAGTAACAAAAGTAGATGTCGGATGATAATACTAAGAAACTTGCTGGAGTAGAATTCGGAACTTCGTGAGCAAACGGAAAAGTATTAAAAGGAACTACAAATGCTAACGGTGAATACATCTTGAAGATGTAGTATACGGAGACTACAAACTTGTAGAAACAAAAACATTAGATAACCACAACTTAACTATTAACTGAAGAAACAGTAAAAGTTAGAGATGCTGGTCAAACTATTGAAAAACAGTAACTAATGCACTGGAAAAAGGTAAAGTAGAAGTAACAAAAGTAGATGCAGATGACAATATTAAGAAACTAGCAGGAGTTAAATTCGAACTTAAACAAGGAGACGAAGTTAAGTACGAAGGAACAACAGATGCAAATGGTAAATTAGTAATTGATAATGTAATCTACGGAGACTACAAGCTGGTAGAAAAAGAAACACTAGAAAAACCACAACCTAAATAAAGAAGTAGTTGATGTAAGTATTAAAAGCTCAAGGTCAACTAGTAGAAAAACAGTGAAAATACACTGAAAAAGGTAAAGTAGAAGTAACAGCAGTAGATGCAGATGACAATACTAAGAAATTACCTGGAATCAAATTCGTACTTAAACAAGGAGACGAGGTTAACTACGAAGGAACAACAGATGCAAAATGGTAAATTAGTGATTGACAAAGTAATCTACGGAGATTACAAACTAGTGGAAAAGAAACACTAGAAAAACTACAACTTAAATAAAGATCAATTTGATATAAGATAAAGAAGAAGGTCAATTAGAAAAACAGTACCAAACTGTACTGAGGTAGAAGTAACAAAAGTAGATGCTGAAGATAATACTAGAAACTAGCAGGAGTTAAATTCGCTCTAAAACAAGGAAACGACGTTAAGTACGAAGGAACAACAGATGCAAATGGTAAATTAGTATTTGATAAAGTAGTATACGGAGATTAGCAACTAGTAGAAACAGAAACACTAGAAAACTACAACTTAAATAAAGACTCAATTTGATGTAAGTATTAAAGAAGAAGGTCAACTAGTAGAAAAACAGTGACTAACCAAATCATCAAATCTGATATTAAATTTGTTAAAGTAGATGCTAAAGACAATAATAAGAAATTAGCAGGAGTTAAATTGTTCTCAAACAAGGTGATGTAGAGAATATGAAGCAGTTTCGATGCTAACGGAGTAGTATCATTCAAAAGGAGTAGTATATGGAGAATATACACTTGTAGAAAAAGAAACTATTGCTGATATAAATTATCTACAGAAACCAAAACAAGTTCAAGTAAGAACTCATGGAGTTGTTATTGACTTAGGTAACTTTGCAAACGAACCAATAGTAAAAGCTCCAGGTAAGAAAAACAGGTTCATTGAAGCTAAGACAGGTCTAGCAGAAACATCTCACAACTCTACTAGGAACAATGTTGTTAGCATTAGCAATGTTATTCAGAAGAAAATCAACAAAAATAATAAAGTTGATTAGGTTATACCTTGAAAGAAATTTATATTAAATAAATAAAAAGCAAGTATAGGATAAAAGGCTTCGTCCCTTATTACAAAATTCGTAATAGGGCGAGTTTTTGGTTGCTTTGTGAGTTTTATGACAATTAATCTTAATAACTATAACTCTCGCACTAGATTTAAAAGTTTGATTATTATAATAAGATATTATTAACGTTTTTGTGTAACTTGTACTAGTATAGTTTGATAAAAATAAATTTCTTTTTAATAATTTATAGAAACACTTTTGATATATCACAAATATAGTGGCGTATTATGTAGTTTTTGTTGTGTTTTTCTTTATAGGTTTTTATTTTTACAATATAAGAAATCTTTGATACAATTTTTATAGATATGCTATATTGATAAGTTTTGGGAATATTAATATAGTAAAAATAAAAATCATATTAAGGGGACAAACTATGTTAGAAAATTTTAAAAGTCACAATTTTTCGTAAGAAAAATACCAGTGGTGGTGATTGCTTTGACAATAATCATATCACTAATGCAACCTCACAATATCAAGTAAAAATATTGCTAAAGCATCTGAGAATAAGGGAGAAAACAGTTCTAAAAAGATAAGGCTAATACTAAACAAGAGCTACCAGTTGAAAAAACAAAAATGATCTCAGAGGTGGCGCTAAAAGATGAAGTCAAGCGCATCAAAAAGAGTTGAAAGCAAATTCTAAATTTTTAGGTAGTTCAGAAACAATAGCAGAGAATTCAAATCAAAAATCTATTGTCTACATCTCTGAGAAAACTGGCACTTGAAACTAGGGATAAACCTTCAGAAGCTAAGCATAGAGTAACTTACAAATTTGAGGGTGGGTTTCAACATGGTCAGGAGATGTAAAAACCACAGGAATTACCTGAAGAAGTAATGGATGTTATTGAGGAAATCAAAGATGACAAAGAATGATAGCGATAAAGAAATTGTAAAAGCTATAATGCCTCAGTGAATTAGCAACAACTATACCAGGTTATGGAGCAGATGTGATGAGATTTGTTGGTTATGATAAAGATGAAAAACAGGTAAATGGACAAGATATCACATTTGTAGGTAAATGGAGAAAAATATATATCTCCTCATGATGGGGGAACGAACCTGGAAGTGTATTAGTTCGTTACGTAGATGAAAATAATCAAAAACTACAACGTAGTCGCTATGATATGTGGAAAGAACCCTGTTGGAACGCCTTATAATACAGCCGAAAAATGAAACAGAAAAACCGTCTGAAATACAAAAATGGTGTTACTTTATAAGTATTTGAAAACAATAGGGCAAGAAGTTGGGACAGTACAAGCTGGTGTAACAACAGTAACATATGTCTATAAAAGTAGACAAATACAAAGTAAAAATATGAATTTAAGAGTTCTGATCCTAACAAAGAAATACCAGAAGAGGTATTGAAGCAACTTCCAAAAGATGATGAAGAATATGTTGATGGTACAATGGTCGAAAGCCAAACAACCAACGAAAAAGAACTAATAGCAAATGATGTATTTTATGGAAATTTAAAGGATATGATAAAGATGAGGAAACTATAAAAAGGTGCAGACATTATGTTTGTTGGAAACATTAGAGCCAGAAGAAATAATAGTTCCTTTGGATCCGAATAATCCACCAAAAGTCAAAAAGAGGTAGTGTGGTTGTTCATTATTTATCAACTGATAATAAAAACTTAAAGAAGATTATATAGATACAAAAAGATGCACTAGTTGGAATGGATTATAATACGGCTGAGAATGACACAGAAAACCAACGTCAATTACAAAAGATGGTAAAAATATAATCTTGTTGAAGTAAAAGGTACAGAAAAAGGTAAGGTTGTAGAAGGAACAACAGAAGTTACATATGTCTATAGTAGAAAAAGACACACCACCAAAAAGATAATCCTACACCAGAGAAACCAACACCAGAAAATCCAAAACCAAAAGTTGCCTCAACACTGGTCAAACAACTACTAATGTGGGGTAGTAGGATTATCATTAATAGGATTAGCTTTAATGATACGTCGACGTGAACGCTAGATTGAGTATTATAAATATGAATATCGTGCAGAATATCTCAATTTAAAAATTAAGATATTCTATAAACCCGAAGTCATAGATTTTTATATTTCGGTTTGTTGTTGTAAGAGCTAAAATAGCTAAAAATATTCCTCTAGTAAATTCTTTTTAATTTATGAGATAATATTGTTGTTAATTAATGAACGTATAAGATCACTCTTAAGGAGGTTTTCATGAAAAAGGCAAACGATAGGAAAAATTTCAGTAGTAGCAGTCTTTTTAATTGCCTGTGCTATAGGTTATTACTTTATGTCTGGTGGAGGTAGTGACATTAAGGAAGAGTATCAAAATATGTCGATATGATTAATATAAATCATAATTTTGATGCTGGTAGTAAAGGTCGATAAAATGACGACAGATGTCGCTAACAAATTAATTCCGACTATAAAAGACAGATATAAAAGTATCTAAAGAATTAAAAACACGGCTATAAGCTTGAAGATAAAAAGGTTGATGATGCGAAAGAAAGTTTGATAGAGCAGAAAAGCTAGATACAGCAAAGACATTTTGCTGAAGCAGAAAAATGGCTTTCGCAGTGATATTGATAATTACAAAAAGCTGAGGATGAAATAAATAATTTAAAACAAGATTCTAACTTTAGTAAAAATGTTAATCAAATTTTTAGAAAAATATAAATTTAACTATAATTGCAGAACAAGCGCTAAAAAGAACTTGGAAACAAGATTCAAGAAAAAGTTGATGAGAAAGCTAAAAGAAAAAGAAGTCGCTGAAAGAGCTGCAGAAGAAGCTCAAAAAGAAAAATCAGATGTTGAGTTAGGCGGACCCATCCTCGATTTATTAAATGACAGTAACTCATTACCGGCAAATGCCCAAGGAATAGGTGGGGCGATTGATGAAGCAGGAATTCTAAGTTGAATAAAGAGATGGTCAATCGTTATCAAGGATATTTGTTAAGAAAATATGATGGTAATTCTATAGAATGGGATTCTTCTGGGGAAATCATTTAGACTTATAAAAGCAAATGGGAAATCAGTGAGACTTACAGCACAACCAGAACTTTTATGCAAGAGTAGCAGATAGACTTGTAACAGCAGTTCGTTTGTCAAGCAGTGAAGGTTCAGAATTACTATAGAACGTGAAAAATACCGAGAGTTTTTCTCGAGGTTATTTTTATACTTCTAATATTTCTATATCAGCTTTTGATTTATAGATTACATCTTTTCGTTCTATTAAAATAGTAACTTTTTTGATAGTTCTTTATTATCTTTTATTTTGTTAAGAAGTTCATGACTAGGATCTCATAGCGACCGGATTTCCAAACTCTTCTAGCATATTGTAATCACCGTTTGTGTCTCCATAGGCGATGGATTGGTCAAGGTCGATGTTATATTTATTGGACAAGTTCATCAATCATTTTATTTTTACTGTCTGAATCCCACATTGGAATTACTTCGCCGGTAAATTTATTATTTTTCATTATATATGTGCTACTGATGGCTAAGAGCATGATGTTTTTGCCCATTGCTTCTACAAGGTAGTCGGGACTTCCTGAAATAAAAATAATCAAATGTCCTTCTTTTTATATGTTTTTCTATGACACTTTGTATATTTGTAGACACGATCAGCTTTTAATTTAATTACTTGTTCAGTGGCAAAGTCGATATATTTTTATCTAGTCCGGTTATGGTTTAAGATACGCTTTTGATACGTCAAACAGATAGTTGTCGTAGTCTTCAAAGCGCTTATCCCAGTTAATATAAGTATCTTAACACCGTTTATCCAGTAACGTTCATCAACTGCTTTACATTTGATTAATTTTTAAAAATGTTCAGTCATTAATGAATCCCCTATATAATGTGCCATCTATATCAAAAAGCGGCTATTTTTATCATTCATATCTTTCATCTCCTTAATAAAAAGTTTTAAATATATTATGCTAACTTTTATATCTTCTATTTTATTTCAGTTAATTTAATTATAGTTAAGGGAATGGCAAGGTTAATCACCATCCCCCTTGATTTATTTTAGAATTTTGATGTATCGACAGAGTCAATATATTTTTAAGCTCTGGAACGATATTTTGAGATTGTTCCCACTTTCGAATGGATTTTCTAAGTTTGCTTTTTTACCAGTTCTGTAAATGGTTTAGTACCACCAAGTTCACATAGGTGTAAGTATTCTTTCCATGCTTTTTCACGATTTTCGTTTGCTTTTTCCAAAAATTGGAAGGCGCAAACTTGGGCTAGAGGTAATCGATATAGTAGAATGGTGCTCCAAATAGGTGTCCTTGACGATAGAAGAATAGTCCTTCATCAAGTTCTGGTATATCTTCATAGTAACGAGATGGAAGGTATTTTTTCTCGACTTCTAACCATTTTTTACGACGTTCTAATGGTGTAAGTTCTGGATTTTCGTAAACTATATGTTGAAACTCATCTACTGTTAGCAACCATAAGCTAGGAATTTAGTGAGCCTGTAAGATGATAATATCTGAATTTTTTTCTGCATCTTCTTTGAAGAATAAGTTCATCCAAGGCCAAGTTAAATATTCCATACTCATAGAGTGGATTTCGCAAGCCTCGAATGTTGGCCAAACATAGTCTGGGATATAGTTACGACTTTCATAAGCTTGGAATGCGTGCCCTGCTTCGTGGGTTAATACTTCGGCATCATGTGGAGTACCGTTAAAGTTTGCAAAGATAAACGGTGCTTTATAGTCTGCAAGGAAGGTACAATATCCACCACCTGCTTTTTCCAGGCTTAGTATCAAGGTCCAATAAATTATTTTCAGTCATAAATGTGAAGAATTCATCAGTTTCTGGTGATAATTCTTATACATTGTTTTTTGCGGCATCAACTGAGTAAGGGCGGTCTCCTTTGGAGTAGGATTGCCTGATTTGAAGTTGACGCCTTCGTCATGGAATGAAAGTTTTTTTCAAGTCCCAGACGTTTAGCCTGTTCTTTTTAATTTTTCTACTAAAGGAACTATTTCTTCAAAAATTTTGTTTTCTATAATTGGCAACATCTTTTAGCATTATAGTCGGTACGATCGTAGGCGTAGGTAGGCTACTTCAACGAAATTTTCAAAGCCAAGTGCTATACGTGTGCGAACTTTAACCATACGATCATAAATACTATCATATTGTTCTAAAATTGTCTTTGAAAAATTTAGTAACTGCTTTAGTCATACTAAGTTGCACTTCACGATTAGCATCTTGTGTATATTTAGCCATTCCACTATAGTTATGTTCACCATTATCAAATGGAATTTTTTTGCACTTGATGTAAGTTTTGTATATTCTGAAGATAGTTTATTTTCTCTTTCAGGTCATCGATAATTTCGTCACTAAATACTTTTAATGTAGCTTCGATTAGATTAAAGTAGTGTTCTCCGACTTTTTTCTAGCTCAGACTTAAATTTAGAATTATAGTATTTCTTTATCAAATTTGCTTTGTAGTGAAGATAGTTCAGAGCAAATTCATCCCAAAACCTCTTTCTCCTTCATAAAAATTTGTCAGTTGTATCAATAGTAGCACGAATTTCTACTAAGGTTGACATAGTTTTGCAAAGTGTTCACTGAAGTTTGTTATATTCATTAAAAATCTCCAAAGTTTCTTTTGGTACTGTTTGCTTTCCAATAAGTCGAGTTACAAGATTAGATAACTGTTTTGTATTGTCTGACATTGGGTCTAGTATATTGGTAGTTTTCAAAAAGTCATACTCAATCTCCTAAAAATTATTAATGTCAATAATATGATAACATGAAAGGTAAATACAAAAATAGCTTTTAGTAAATCTAGAGATAAAGAGCAATATTACAATGAAAAATAAAAGGATTAAGTTCTTGATATAAGAATAGTGGTATAGTTTTTGTACTTTAAACTTCTATTTTTATGTTAAGATTATCTAGAGAAAAGCTATTTTAAGCAAAGTACTACTAGAAAAATTAGAGAATAAGATAAGAAGGGAGGCCTATGGTACTTCAAACTAGGAATCAACTGAATTAGCAAAATTAGCCTGTGAAGAAGAAACGTATTAGTAAAAATAAAGGCGATAGAGTTTTAATAAAAATATCTTAGTTGATAAAAAGTCTGGTACGTTTGATACCTTTATCTTATATCCATGAATTTTTTATTTAATGATATTTTATGAATTTGTTGGAAAGATTAGGATAGAAAAATATTGCGAAAGATAATTTTCGTTTTGCTCCTGTAATGTCTCTTGAGTGCAAAGCATTGATCAATATTGATAAGATGTCACAGTACTTTTTGATTAAATAACAGAAAAATATGTTGAAAAATGAATATAGCTCATCCTTTTGAGAGGGTAATGGTCGTAGTATGAGACTTTGGCTAGATCATATTTTAAAGAGTGAATTAGGAAAGTAGTTGATTGGAATAAAGTAGATAAAGAGGATTATTTACTTGCTATGGAGGGAAGTCCAATAAGAGATATAGAGATAAAACACGCATTAGTTATTGCCTTAACATCTGAAGTTGATAGTAGGAAATTTTTATAAAAAGCGATTAGATACGAGTTATTATTATGAGGGATACGCTATTTTTATATACAGAAGATTTAGATATTAATAATAATTAGGATAATGAATTTTCAGGGTAGAAAAAGTATATAAAGTAAGTTTTATAGTTGAATTATATTTTTGATTTTGAAGTAGTCGAAAGTATCGTTCCAACTTTTTCATTATTAGCAAAGAACCCTAATAATGGAATCTTTGCCTTTGACATTCATTGTTATTTATGAAATAATTGTACTATGATATAAAGAAGTATTTAGTATAGTAAAAAGAAATAAAGGAGAAAAATTTTGATTACAACAAAAGATATAATTATAGATCCACACGATACTTTGCGCGCAGAGCTGAAGAAGTAAAAGCGCCTATTTCTGGACGAAGATAAAGCGACTCTGAGAGGTTTATTGAGTATGTTATTGCTTCTCAAGATGATGAGAAAGCGGAAAAATTAGGGTTAGAAAACCAGAATAGGGTTAGTCAGACCTCAAATTAATCGTTTCTAAGCTGTATGATTGCTGTTCATATTCCAGATGATGAAAACCCAGAAAATACAGTATCTTATGCTTTGTATAATCCGAAAAATTATCTCAAATTCTGTAGCTAAATGTTATTTAGCAGGAGGGGAAGGATGTCTATCGGTAGATAAGGGAAATACAAGGATATGTACCAAGATATTCTAAAAATTAAGGTTGTTGGTTATAATGAAAATGATGAAAAATAACTTTAACATTAACTCGATTTACCATCAATTTGTTTCCAACATGAAATAGACCATTTAAATGGTATAATGTTTTATGATCATATTAACAAAGCAAAAATCCATTTGACGTACCAGCAGAATACGAAAAACTATATAATATCATTAAAGGACGATATAGAGAAGTTACTTTTATATTGTTCTTTTCTTTATGTAAAATTTCTGTGGTAATTGTCTTTTTCAAAAAGAGTGTTATACTTTTAAAAATATATATAACACAAGGAAGGAGATTTTACCGCATGAAAAGAATATTAAAGGCAAATTTCTATTTTACTACTTGCGTTTTAGTAGGATGCTCTGGAACTCAAAAGAAGAAAACAAAAGTATTCACTAAACAACAAAAAGGTGTAACAATGGAATTAACATTTTATTACTAAAGTGATAAAGTGGTAAAACAAACTTCAAAAATACTATTGTTTATGTTGATTTAGGTTTAAATAAGGAGCAAGTGAAAATCAATAGAGCCGGTTATGAAGCAATATCAAGGAATAGAAGGTTTAGAGGATAAGGTAGATTTCCAAGAGACTCAAGCCTTAGAAACTTTAACTATAGATTACCAAAAAGCTAAGTTAAGTAAACTAAAAGGTATACTCATAACTGTAAATGCTGAAGATGGACAAGATGGGAGCATGAAAAAATCAGAAGAACTGCTTAAAAGAGCAAGGGTTTACTGAGAAAAATAAAGTATAGGCCTCTCAATATCAGAGAGGTCTATTTTTATAATATCCTTTTTGTTTCATATTGTAGTGAAGATAAGCATCGATAAAAATCGATAATTTCTCCATCCATAACTTTATCTACGGCAGATACTCATAGTTAGTTCTATGGTCTTTACCATTGTATATGGAGTAAATACATAAGAACGCATTTGTGATCCCCAACTGATATCTTTTTGTTCACCACGGATAGATGCAAGTTCACGTTCTTTTTCTTCCAGTTCTAGTTGATGTAGTTTTGATTTTTAAGTTTTTCATTGCGAAGTCACTGGTTTTTATTTGGCTACGTTCTGCTTGAGATTGAACCACGATACCAGTAGGTAGGTGAGTAATGTGACAGCAGAGTCTGTCGTGTTAATATGTTGTCCTCCAGCGCCTTGTGCACGATAGGTATCTATTTTTAAATCTTCTATATTACTCTCAATATTCGCTTCTTCATCAGAGAATTCTGGAATAACATCGATTGAGGCGAATGATGTATGACGTTTACCAGATGGATCTAAAAGGTGAGATACGTACTCACACGATGAACGCCTTTTTCTCCTTTTTAATAAACCATAGGCAAAATCACCTTCTATTTTTAATGTAGCAGATTTAACAACGGTAATATCACCAGATTGATAGTTTAGATAACTGTATGTAAAAGTCCTGTTTTTGAGAAAATCGCTCATACATACGAAGCATAATTTCTGCCCAGTCTGTAGCATCAGTTCCGCCAGCTCCTGCATGAATTTCTAAGATGGCAGTATTGTTATCATATTCTTCGGCAACAACAACCCAAAGCTAAAATCTTCTACCTGTTGTTTCAAGTCGCGAACAGTTTCTATAAGTTCTGATAAATTTCTTCATCATCTTCATCATTTAAAAATTCTACCATTTCTTCGGAGTGATTTAGATAGTCAATCATCGCACTAAATTCGTCAAGTTCTTTTTATACTTTTTGATTCAGTAACTAATGTACTAGCAGATTTCTCGCTATCATTCCAAAAATCAGCATCAAGCATCATATTTTCTATTTCAGCTACTCTTTTGCTCTTTTTCTTCTATCTTTAATGAAGTTTTGAACTCTGATATTTGTTTATTTACTTCTTCCAATTCTTTTTAAGTTCTATAAGTTCCAAATTTGTTTACCCTCACTGTATTTCGTTTAATATTATACAAGAATTTTCTCTGAATATACAAGAAAGCTGAGAATAAAAAAACTATTTTTGCTTATATAATATTTAGAAAAAGCGTTCAAAAATTAGACTATTAATTCTAACTTTTTAAACGCTAATAAATTGTTATTTTTCTCTACGCCGCCAGCTTTTTTTGATATTTTTCCTCAACGTAGCTTAATTTTCTTTCTTCATCTAAAGAAGAACCTTTAAGATGTAGACGATCTTTATCTTTATCAAAAATCTACTTTATCAAAATCTAAATCCCATGTAATTACTGCTTTATCGTCTCTACATTATATGTGAGACCTTTTGATATCTTTATTTTGTTCATCGATTGATTTTTGATAGATTCAAAAAGCAGAATCATATCCATTCCAAGATCTTTAATATTAGATATAGTTTTTATCTTGTTTACAACATCTCCTTTATAAAAAATAGTTGTTTCATTTTTCTTGACCATTTCCAAAAGTTGTAGTATATACTTTTGTTTTTCACTAGAACATGCTGTAAGCAAGAATAATGTTGCAAGTAATGGTGTAATTAATTTTAATATCATTTTTCACCTCAATATAATTTGTATTATTTTTCTCAGTAGCGCCTTCTTTTTAAGGTTATTTTTCTACGTTACTTAACTTTCTTTCATTTTCAAGTGTAGCAGAACCCTGATAGATGGATTCTTCCTCTATATGTTTCAAAAATCTAGTTTATTGTAGTCAGTTTCAGTAGTAAGAACAATTTTTTTCCATCTTTAATTTCAGCAGAGCGCGTATATCCATCGAAATTTGGTTTCTTTAAAAAGCTTTTTTTAGCTGTTTCTAGAGCGCTATCTAGGTTTGAAACATTATTATTTAGAGTTGAAACAGTAATAACTTTATTTACCGTATCGCCCTTATAATAAATAGTAGATACATGTTCTTGATTATTACTTGTTTCTGTATAAACTTTTGTCTTTTTCGCCACCATCACAAGCAGTTAGTATAAGCACGAAAGATAAAAAGTAATGTACAAAGTGTTACTATTTTCTTCATTATGTTATCTCCTATATGTATTAATATAATTAGTATCTATTATAACACTTCAAAGATAATAAGTAAATGTCGTTTTATTTTTAACTTTAATTCAATAATATAAATTAAAATTACAAGAACAGTTATTTCAAGTGTTTGTTGCATAAAAACAAAAGTCAAAAAGTCAAAAATATTAGTATTGACTTTTTTGACCTTAGTGTTAATATTAATAATGTGATTAGCACTTAAGTGTTTAGAGTGCTAAAAACAAAAATGAAGATAGGTGATAAACATGTTAATAGAAAGACAAGTACTTATTCTTCAATCTATAGTAGAAAAATTTTATAACTACTAATCAACCGGTAGGATCTAAGCAACTAGTTGAGAATATCGATTTCAGTTCAGCGACTATCAGAAACGATATGAGCAAACTTGAAAAGAAGGGTTGATAAAAACACATATTTCATCAGGGAGAGTTCCTTCTGAAAAAGCGATATCGCTATTATGAGATTGCATAAAAAGATTATGAATTAACAAGCAGCGAGAGTGAAAAAGTTGGAAAAGAACTTATGAGTGATAAATATGTATCAGAGGATAACTATTTAGAAAATGCTATAGTTTTATCAGACTTAACAGATTGCAGTCGGCAGTTATCTTAGCTCCTAGCAAAAAGCTGATAGACGAATTAATAAAGTAGAAGTTATACTCTTAAGTAGTCGAAGTATTTTTAGTTATATTAGTAACTCAATATAGGAGAGGTATTCCAACAAAACTATAAACTTGATGCAGATTTTTACTGCAGAGGATATAGCAGAAGTGAATAAACCTTGCAAACTTACTTTTTATGATGTTGATATGGCAACAGCCCATGTAATTATTCACGGAGAGCTGAGAAATATTTGAAAACTCGAGTTAATAATTATGACATGATAGTTGTTGCACTAAATAGATTACTTCAACATAAAATTAAGAAGACTGTAGCATTAGGAGGTAAGTACACCTATCAAAACAACCTGATATAGATAATGTAGAAAATTAGAAAAGTATAGTATCGCTCTTAGAAGATGATAAGATTGTTGAGTTACTAGATCACAATGTAGAGGTTACTGATTCAGATACTTGTATAAAAATAGGTAAGGAATTAGGAGCTTGAAAATATACAGGACCCTTTCATTAGTATTCAGTAAATATAACACATCAAAAGGTCAAGGTGTACTAGCCGTTTTTGGACCTCAGAGAATGGACTATTCAAAAATAATGACATTAATAGGATGTGTCAGAGATAATCTAAATAACAATTTGAAATAATTTAGGAGGTAGAGATGACTACTGAAGAAAGAAATGAAAAACTTAGAAGAAGTAGAAGAAACTGTTGAAAAATACTGAAACAACTGAAACCGAAGAAGAAGTTAGAAGAAAAACAGCAGAAGAACTGCTTCAAGAAAAATAGAAAAATTAGAAGAAGAGGTAAAAGCTTTCTGAAGATAAATATTTACGACTTTATGTGAGTTTGAAAAACTTTTAAACGTCGTAAAAATCAAGAAATTGAAACGAATAATATTTATAAGAGTCAGAAAAGTTATCACAGAAATTTTACCAAGTTTAGATAATTTGAAAGAGCATTACAGGTAGAAAGTGATAACGAAGAAATCAAATCATTACTAAAAAGGTGTTGAGATGGTTTATGAAGGACTATTAAATGTATTAAAATCAGAAGGAGTAGAGTTAATCGAAACAGAAAATGCTCAATTTGACCCAAATTATCACCATGCAGTAATGCAAGAAGAAGATAGCGAAAAAGAAAGTGGAGCAATTTTAGACACTTTCCAAAAAGGCTACAAATTAAAAGATAGAGTAATCAGACCAGCAATGGTTAAGGTAAATTTAATCCTTGATTTTTTCGAACCTGAAGGTGAAGAAAAAGTTAGAGTAAGAATAATAAATAAATATAAATGTTTTGTTAGAATAGTATATTTTAACAAAACTAGAAACTTTAGAATAAATATAAAATAGGAGGACAAAAACATGTCAAAAATTATTGGTATAGACTTAGGAACAACTTATAGTGCAGTAGCAGTATTAGAAGGTAGGGAAGCTAAAATTATCCCTAACCCAGAAGGAAACAGAACTACACCATCTGTAGTAGCATTTAAAGGTGACGAAATTCAAGTAGGGGAAGTAGCAAAACGTCAAGCAATTACAAACCCAAATACAGTACTCTATTAAACGTCACATGGGTACAGATTATAAAGTAGAAGCTACGGTAAAAATATTCACTCACAAGAAATTTCAGCTATGATTTTACAAAACTTAAAAAGCAACAGCTGAAAGCTATCTTGGAGAAAAAGTTACTAAAGCAGTTATTACAGTACCCTGCATACTTCAACGATGTCTCAACGTCAAGCAACAAAAGATGCTGGTAAAATCGCTGGATTAGAAGTAGAAAGAATTATCAACGAACCAACAGCCGCAGAGATTAGCTTATGGTTTAGATAAAACCGATATTGATCAAAAAGTATTAGTATTTGACCTGCGGTGGTACATTTGACGTATCTATCCTGAATTAGGAGATGGTGTATCTCGAAGTATTAGCTACATCAGAGATAACCTATTAGGTGGAGATGACTTTGACCCAGTCTATCATTGATTACTTAGTAGAAGAATTCAAAAAGAACAAGGTATTGACTTATCAAAAGATAAAATGGCAATGCAACGTCTAAAAGATGCAGCTGAAAAAGCTAAAAAAGACTTATCAGGTGTAACTTCTACTCAAATTTCATTACCATTCATCTCTGCAGGAGCTAATGGTCCAGTTCACTTTAGAAAATACTTAACTCAAAGCTAAATTTGATGAATTAACTCGTCATTTAGTAGAAAAACTTTAGTACCAACTCGTCAAGCTCTTTAAAGATGCTGGATTAACTCCAAGTGATATCGATCAAGTAATCTTAGTTGGTGGATCTACTCGTATTCCAGCAGTTCAAGAAGCTATCAAAAAGAAATGGGCAAAGAACCTCATAAAGGTGTAAACCCAGACGAAGTAGTAGCTATGGGTGCTGCTATCCAAGGTGGGGTAATCACAGGGGATGCTAAAGACGTAGTATTATTAGACGTAACACCATTATCATTAGGTATCGAACTATGGGATCAGTTATGACAGTATTAATTCCAAGAAACAACCATCCCAACTTCAAAATCACATGTTCTCTACAGCCGCAGATAACCAGCCAGCAGTAGATATTCACGTACTACAAGGTGAGCGCCCAAATGGCACTTGAGATAACAAAACTCTAGGAAGATTCCAACTTACAGATATTCCAGCAGCTCCACGTGGAGTACCTCAAATCGAAGTTACATTCGATATCGACAAAAATGGTATCGTAAATGTTACTGCTAAAGATTTAGGAACTCAAAAGAAGAACAAAAATTACTATTGAATCAAGTAGTTCATTAAGTGAAGAAGATATCGATAGAATGGTTAAAGAAGTTGAAGCTAATGCAGAAGCTGATGCTAAACGTAAAGAAGAAGCTGATGTTCTGTAACGAAGCGGATCAACTTTCATTCCAAGCTGATAAAGCAGTAGAAGAAGCAGAAGGGAAAGTAGACCAAGCTTTTAATCGATACAATCAAAAACAAAAATGAAGCTCTGAAAGATAGCTATTAAAAACAACAACTTAGAAGAAATCAAAGCAGCAAAAGATGATTTAAAACAAAGCTGTTCAAGAAATGACAATGAAACTTTATGAACAAGCTTAATGCAGAAGAGGAGCTCAAGGAGCAGATGGAGGAGCAACTTCATCAAAACAAGATGATGATACAATCGATGCAGATTTCACTGAGAAAAATAATAAAAATATAGAAGTAAAAAGAGGGAGCTGACTTAGGTTCGCTCCCTAATTTGAAATTATAGGAGAGGTAATAATGGCTAAAAAGAGATTATTATGAAGTGCTTGGTCTTAGTAAAGGAGCAAGTGCAAAGAGAAATAAAAAGCATATCGTAAGCTATCAAAAACAGTATCATCCGGATATAAATAAAGAGGAAGGTGCTGAAGAAAAATTCAAAGAAATCACAGAAGCATAAGGAAGCTCCTAAGTGATGACAATAGCTCAATATGATCAATTCGGCCATGCCGCTTTTCGGTAATGGAGGTCAAGGAGGCTTCAGGGAGCAGGAGGCTTTGGTGTGAGGATTCCAAGGATTCTCTGGTGGATTTGATGATTTAGAGATATATTCTCTAGCTTCTTTGAGGAGGCGGTGGACGTCGTAATCCCTAATGCACCTCGTCAAGGGGAAGATTTACTCATAGAATGCAGTTAGTTTTGAAGAACCTGTCTTTGGTACGAAAAACTATTAAACTTCGTAAAGATGTTGAGTGTGATCATTGTCACGGAACAGGAGCGAAAGATAGTTCATCTGTTACTACTTGTCAAAGATGTCACGGAACTGGACAAGAAGCTGTTATTCAAGATACACCATTTGGAAGAATGCAAAGTCAAAGAACATGCTCAGAATGTCAAGGGCGTGGTAAAATTATAAAAGACAAATGTGCTCATTGCTTTGGTAAAGGATATACAACCGTGAAGTAGAGTATGAAGTAGAGATTCCAGCAGGTATCAGTTCTGGTCAACGTGTTCGCCTTCAAGGTAAAGGTGGTGCAGGAGAAAATGGAGGTCCAGCAGGTGATTTATTTATCGAAGCGGCGTGCCTGAGGATTCATATTTCCACAGAGAAGATGATGATATCTACACTAAAATTAACATTATCACCAGCACAAGTCGCTTTTAGGAACAAAAATAGATGTTCGTACTTTAACAGGAGAGATTGAACTAACTGTTCCAGCAGGAACACAACACGGAAGAAAATTCCGCTTAGCAGGAAAAAGGTGTGAAAAATGTTATGGGTTGCGTCAGGTGATCATTATATCGTAGTATCAATCGAAATTCTAAAAATCTTTCAACACGTGAAAGAGAACTATATATGGAACTAGCAAAAATTGAAAAATGAAAAAGTAAATGAAGATGAGAGCTTTTTAGATAAAGTAAGCAGAAAAGCTAAAGATTTATTTGACTAAAATAAGAAAACCTTTAAGTAGAGGAAAAACTAACCTTAGAGTTTAGATTATATAGATTTTTGAAGGTGGTTTAAAATACTTGAGGTTTTTATTTTTATTAAATTCATTTGAATTTTTTGAAAAACCCTAGTAAAATAGTAAGTGAGAAACATAGTGGATTAAATTTATTGAAAAAGGAGAATAAAAATGTTTATTAACGAATTTTAAAACAGATCAAGAAGTTAGTATGTTCTTCTTTCATTAGATAATGTGGTAAGAGGTATTGCAACTATGCGGAAACCTTATTTAACATTATATTTAAAAGATAAGACAGGAAGTATTGATGGGAAAATTTTGGAAGTAAAGGACGAAGACACTGAAAAATTTAAAACCAGGGAATATGGTTTTTATAGATGGAATCGGTGTTAGATTATCGTGGAAAGTTACAACTTAAGATAAAAATTATCGTATGGCTACAGAAAATGATGAAATAGATATCCAAGATTATATCTCAAACTGCACCCTATTCCTAAAGAAGTTATGATAAGTGAACTTAATCAGTTTTTAAAGGAAATAGGCAATCAAAAGCTAAAAAGCTGTCACGATAGAACTTTTTAAATAAATATAAAAACAGTTTGTTAGTTATCCAGCGGCGAAATCTATGCATCATGATTTTTATTCAGGCCTTATTTATCAGCACTACAACGATGTTGAAAGTAGCTATGCGTTGTTAGAGATTTATCCCATCATTGAACAAAAGATTTATTATATAGTGGGATAATTTCTTCGATTTAGGTAAAACCATTGAGTTAAGTGGACCTATCGACGTCTTATACATTAGAAGGAGAATTGCTAGGTCATATAGTTAGTAGAGTGACGAAGTAGCAAAAACTGCTGACAAGCTTTGGTATAGATGGGAAGAAATTATTTTTACTACGTCATATTATTTTAGCGCACCACGTAGGCATGAATTTGGTTCTCCAAAGTTACCAATGATAAAAAGAAGCGGAGATTATCAATTTTATCGATAATATAGATGCTCGTATGATGATGTTTGATCTGACTAACGTTGAACCCGGAAACATTTAGTGATAAATTATTTGGTTTAGAAGGGTCATCTTTATAAAATTGACTTTTTGATAAAGAAGAATAATTATTCTTATCAATAGTAATACTGCAAACTAGGAAGTATAAAAATGATTAGTGAAAAATGATAAAATTTCTTAGTAGTGTGTTCTAATGGCAAAAATAGAAGACAGAGCACGATTAGAAAAAGCTAGAAGTAGTATTAAAAGAAATGAGCTTAGTCTCCTGTTTTTTAGTAGTTATATTTATGAGAACAAATTCGAAGAAGTGTCTTTCAGCCAAGTGGCGAGCAGATGAACTTATGAAATTTTTATGAAGATGATAGTATAAAAGCTATCTTTTGATATTTCTGGTGGAGATCTCGCTAATGAGGTACTTTGATTATTTAGATTATGACATTATTCTGCAAGAAGAATAAACCATTTTTGGATATAGTGATTTAACGACTGTTCTTAATGCTATAACAACAAAAACTCAACAAGTAACATATCTATATCAAATTATGAATATAATTGATAATGTAGAAAGACGTGCTGATTTTTTGAGAAAAACATTACTGGATAATAAAAGGGATTTAACTGATATTTCTTGGCGCTTTCTTCAAGGAGAAAGTATTGAAGGAATTGTAGTTGGTGGAAATATTAGGTGTTTTTAAAAACTTGCTGGGACAGAATATTTTCCAAATCTGGATAATAAAGTTTTGTTTTTAGAAGGAATGAGCACTACTGATTGAGGGCTAATTACCTCTTTTAACACAGTTAAAGCAAATAGGAGTTTTTAACAAAATATCAGGATTTTTATTAGGAACATTTACCAAAAATAGAAACAGAATTTGCAGAACGAAGATATTTATGAGATATTAAAAGATTTTGTTCCCTGAAAAATATTCCTATCGCAAAAACTACTGAAGTAGGCCATAGTAAAGATTCTAAAATTTTGTTATCAGCAAAATAAAACTATAAAAATTAAAAAGCTTTTAAAGAGAAGTATATCTTTCTTTGAAAGCTTTAATTTTTATAGAGTTTTTAACAACAGATTTTTTCGCAAAAATCTTAAAGTTTATACCATTTAGAAACAGCTTGAGTACCGTTAGTGTTACGAACTTTTCTTCAAGTTCACTATAAACTCCATAAGCAGTTTCTAAACCTGGCAATTTGATATTCATTTTTCACATTCTTCTAGAGCAAGGCGCATATCTTTTATAAAGTGATGAATAAAGAACCTGGTTTGAAATCACCTTTTAGAATACGTGGGCCATAAGAAGTCATAGAAAACTTCAATCTGAACCAGTAGAAACAATGTTGAAGAAATCATCCAAATTAAGTCCTACTTTTTTGGTAAATTTGAAGTTTCAGCCACTGAAATCATTGTAGTAGCAATAGCGATTTGGTTTGCAAGTTTTGTATATTGCCCTTTGCCAGCTTCACCAAAATATGTGATGTTTTTCTCCTGAAGTTTTTTCACTAGAGGTAAAAACAGTTTCTTCGAAAAACTTTTTATCCCCACCCTGCCATAATAGATAGAGTACCATTTTTGCACCAATATCACCACCTGTAACAGGTAAGTCTAATGCACTGGCACCAACTTCCTTTGCGAATTCTTCACTTATTTTTTGCTAATCGTAGGGAGAAGATGTAGTCATATCCACAAAAAACTTGTCCTTCTTTTGCAGTTTTTATTAGGCCATTTTCTCCAAGATATACTCTTCAACATCTTTAGGATATCCGACCATAGAGAAAAATAACATCAGCACTAAGTGGAGCATCTTTTCTACTTTTTTAGGTAGCACCACGTTTAACTAAACTGTCAGTTTTAGCACAGTTCTGTTGTAAACAAACAGTTCATGACCAGCATCTAACAAATGTCCTGCCATGCTTTTCTCCCATAACACCAATACCAATCCATGCAATTTTCATAATTCGCCCTCCGTTTATAAATTACTGTTTATTTTATTATACCATAGCTCTGTAAGTGTTCCCTCACTGAAATATAATAAGAAATAAAAATAAGTGATGTATCAAACGCAAACTATATAAAAAGATATAACTTATGATATAATATTTGAGACAGAGAAAATTTTTAGGAGGTAGTAGTGGCATAAAAGTAAACTAAAAGAATTTTTTCTTGCACAAGACCACATAGTTATCCAGCATCAGTAGCACCGGTTCTAGTTGGAAACGACATTTGCTTTAGGTTATAATGTGCAATCTTTCGTATTTGAAATTTATTTTATTTTTAGTAGCATGTCTATTAATACAAGCTGCAACAAATTTATTTAATGAGTATTATGATTATAAAAAGGTCTGGACAAAAATAGATTCTGAAGGGATTTCTGGCCTCGATAGTTAAAGGACATTTAAGCAGTAGAGAAGTTATGCAAGGGCTATATTGTTGTATTTTTTGGCTTTTTGTTTTAGGAATTGTTTTAACTATACTAACTAGTTATTATATTTAATAATTGGCTTATTTGTATGCTGGCTGGCTACTTTTATACTGGTGGTAGTTATCCGACAGCTTATTCGCCATTTGGTGAGATTGTTTCAGGATTTTTATGGGTACGGTTATAATTGCTTTTATCGTTTTATTTCCAGACGGAAAGCTATATTAATCTGGATGTAATAATTGTCTCACTGCCACTATTTCTAATGATAGGAGCGATACTTCAAAGCAAAACAATATTAGAGATTTGGAAAATGACAAAGTTTCTGGAAGAAGAACGTCATGCAATATTAGTAGGTAGAGAATGTGCGATTAAATCATTAGCTATAGGTATAAGCATTATGTATATATTAAATATTATTTTTGCCTTTTACTAAGTTAGGTAGTTTATTTGATTTATTAGTGTTGCTTACCATTCCATTAGCGCTTAAAATAATAAAAGGTTTTAGAAGAAACACTGACAAAAACGATGGCACCATTTATGGTTCTTACGGCCAAATTGGACTATTTTTGTAGGATTTATTATGGCGCTTTGCTAATATATTAAAATTTATATTGTATTTAAAAATACTCAAATAATGTCAACATTTTTGTTGACATCTTAGGATAAAAAGATATATACAAATAATGTGTTTATGAGGTGATATTTAATGAAATGGTTAAGATCTTCGTTATTCAAAAATAACAGCGATACTTTTATTTTTTGAAGAAAAATAAATGTTAAAGTAGAACACTATGATAAACTCTCAAAAGATATTAGAGATGTTGTTGTAGGTGGAGTATTAACTCGAGGTGGCCAAGATAAAATATATGTCAGCTTAAAGATTAGTGGTACTTTTTGAGATGATTTCTGGGAAAACACTTAAAGATGTAAGTTATCCCATTTGAAATCGAAGAAAAAGAAGAATACATTGATAAATCTGTTTTTGCAGATGAAGATGCATCTCGATGTTAGTTCCTATGGACATGTATATTGACTCAGCACCTTTTAGTAAATGAGCTTATAATTTTGAATATACCAATTACATCGTCATTAGATGATGAAGAGGCAGAACTTGTTTCTGGAAAAGATTGGAAAACCTCTTTTCTGAAGAGTCTTTAACTAGTGTTAAAAGAAGAAACAAAAGAGTCACCATTCGCAGCTCTTAATGGTTTATCTCAAAGAATAGTAAGAATTATTTAAAATAATTGGAGGAAATTAATCTATGGCAGTTCCTCTTTTAGAAGAACATCAAAAAACAGCTAAAAGAAAAAGAAGAACTCACAAAAACTATCTGCACCATCAATCACTATCGATGCAAAGAACTGGTAACTACGTAACGGTCACCGCGTTGATAGAAAAACTGGTATGTATAAAGGTAGACAAGTTCTAGACGTTAAATAATTTAAAATATTACCAAAAACCTGAGATGAAAGTCTTGGGTTTTTATTTTTAGATAATAAAAATCAGAGAATATGTTTATCTCTGTGATCTAAACTATAATTGTGAAATTTTAACAACAGCTATTATTAATCTAAATATCCTAATTTTTAATTAGTTCGGCTGTTAGAACAGCTCCACCTGCAGCCCACGAAGTGTATTGTAGAGATAGTCCCACAAATTTGTAG
>BNJV01001921.1_pt1 | contig 42859 bp, 51 predicted proteins | sample 8540591 | NCBI WGS metagenome assembly BNJV01 (sample SAMD00202457, study PRJDB9452) | human saliva metagenome | host: Homo sapiens
CACGGACGCTGATCAACAACCCTGGCCCTGTGCCAGGTACGTCTACTCCAGCAATGCTGCGCGTGTGTACGCACCCCCAACCCGGGCGACCTTCATCACTGAGATATGCAGGGATGTCCACACGACGGAGAACATGAGCTGCAGGCGTGTTCTCAGAGTGGCCTGTGACACGACGCGCGATGGTTGCGACCAGGGCGGGATTGTTCCCAATACTTGGGAAGGGGACATGGCGACCAGCTTTTCCCCGGATGGGTCAGGCAACTTCATCCTGCAGTTCGGAACTATCGCCGATGACTACTGGCGTGGTTGGGGGGCCGTGTTCGACCGGAACCTGAAGTTCGAGATCAAGGATGTGGACCTGATCACCCGGTTTGCACTGACCAGGGCAGCCTTTGACGACTGGCTCATGGTCAAGGTCAACGACCACCTGGTTTACGTCGGACCGCGAGGGGGTGATCGTCTGGAGATTCATGCACCGACTCCTGTGCTGGAGGCTGGCGCTTCGCGAACCTGCCAGGGCTGGGGCGGTTCCTGGTCCTGCCAGGACAGGCCAAAGCCCGGAGCCCGTGATGATGGGGCTGTGAATGTTACCCGCTATGCTTCCTGTACTGCCGCACCGGATGGCTGGCAGTGCACGCCAGTGGATAGCCGTACCGGCATGGTCCGCTATTGTGAGACGTGTTTCAGTGGTCCGGAGCTCTCGACGAGCTGGAACTTCAACCTGAATGTTGATCTCAAGCCCTATCTGCGCAATGGCGTCAACAGGATCTTCATGCGAACGATCGTGGCGCGTGGTGGAGAAGGGGCCATCCAGATCACCACCAGACAGTTGTGTCCGCCGACTTGCCGGGACACCTGGGACGACAGCATGTGTCTGCCATTGCAGCAGAGGGCTCAGCCATGATGCTCCGGATGTTGCTCGTCGCCCTGACCCTGATGCTCGGCCAGGTGGCCCATGCACAAGAGTCCTGCCGCAAGGTGGGCAGCGTATGTACTGCGGTCAACCAGACCAGAACCATCAACGGTGTGCAGGTGTTTCGTGAGTGCTGGGAGTACCAGGATACCTAGTGAGTGCCGCAACGAAAAATGCCGTCAGCGACTGTGCCCCTGCGGGCCAGGGGTGTACGCAGCGTGCTTCCTCCTGCGCGCAGTACGACAAGAACAAGAACTGCGTGATGTACGAGCAGCATTACGACTGCCCGGACAAGCCACAAGGTGTCGTCGAGCAGACCGTATGTGAGGCCGAGACCTTTTGTCAGGATGGCGGCGCAGGCTGCTTCGATACAAGCGCGCCGCCGGATCAGGATCTTGGCAGGGCTGCGGCCATGATGGAGGTCTCCCGGGAGGCCGGAAGATACGGGCTGGAAGATGGCAAGGTGGAACTCTTCAAAGGGTTCATGAACGAGTGCAGCGTCAAGGTTCTTGGGGGCAGCAACATCAAGAGCTGCTGTCGGGCGCTGGGCGGGGGAGAGGCATTCACCAACTACCGGATGACGGGATCCAACATCTATGCGCAAGCTGGCCGTGAGGTGGTGGTGGGCGTCACGCTCGAAGCGAGCAGAGAGCTGGTGGCTGCCGGCTCGCGGTATGTCTATGACGCGTTGTACGGTGAGGTGGCAAGACGAGCAGCAGAGCAGACAGCGACAGCAGCCGCAGGGGCTGTTGTCGCTGATGGCGCCTTCAACCCGACATTCTCCTTCTTCGGGGCGAGTTTCCAGGTGTCGGCTGCTGGCGGGATCCAGATAACGGCATTCGACCCATACTCGGCGATGGCCCAGATCATGATCATGCTGATCCAGGAGTGGCTGAGCTGCGATCAGGAAGAGAACATGATGGGGATGAAACGCGGACAGAACCTCTGTGTTTACGTCGACTCGTACTGTGCCAAGGATGGGGTTGGCGTCTGTGTCGAAATGAAGGAGCGGCATTGCTGCTTCAACTCCAAGCTCTCCAAGATCATCAACCGACAGGGACGTGAACAGCTCGGGATGCCCTTGAACACCTGCGCTGGCTTGTCTTCGGATCAGATTCAGGCGATCGACTTCTCCAGGGTGGATTTCTCGGAGTTCATCGCGGATGTGGTGCCTCGTGATGTGCCGCCTTCAGAGCTGGTCAACCGCATGACTGAAACGATCCGAACCCGGATGACCCCACGAACACAGGGTCCCAAGAGCTACTACGACCAATGAAAACGCTATCTGTTGCCTTGCTGGTGATGGCTCTGGGAGGGGCTTGCGCCCTCGACTTTCGCACGCGAAAGTGCGACCAGCCAGGAGGTCTATGCCCGCCAGCATGACGTGCTGGCCAAGGCCATCCGTGAAGGCCGGGCCGATGGTGTCATGCGCGGTGATGTGGCTGATCTGCTGCAGCGCCAGTTCCGTTCCAATGGATTGGTGCTGGTCAGTTCCCGCGTCATCAAGTCCTTTCCCCGCAAGGACTGCAAACGACTGGAAACGGTCTACACCCAGAAGGATGTGGATACCCCGCAAGGGCGTACCGATGTGAATCTGAGCATTCAGCTCAACTACTGTCTCGACGGCCTGCCTCCCACGCCCGCCGAGATGGGTGTCAAGGAGAAACCATGATGGAAAAGCAATGGATAGCCATGCTGTTGCTGGCATTTGGCGCGGGGTCGGCGGTCGCGCAAACCCATAGCCCGCAGCCGCCCATGCAGCAGGCGCCTGCCGTGGATTGGCGCCTTGAGCTTCTGGACACTGCTGTCAGAAAGGGGAAAGCCGAAGGCCTGATCAGTGGCAACTTCGTGAATGAATTCAATCGGATCTTTGACACGAACGGGTCGATCACGGTCGAGGCCAGGGTGCTCAAGTCACTGCCCGAAAAGGGCTGCAAGCGCATCGAGGTCACGTACCTGAAACCGGGTGCCTGGATGCCTACCGGCAGGAGTGATGCCACGTTCAAGCATGCCATCGATCACTGTGTGAGCGTCGGGCAAGCTCCGGCGAAGGCGGCGTCCGCCTCCCGTAAGAGAAACATTGCGACGCCAACCGAGCAGATCGCGTCCGAGCAGGGCATTTCCGTCGTGCACAGCCAAAGCCAGCGTTATTCGTATACGAGGACGTATGACTTCATGGCAGACCCGCACCTTGCATCAGCGGTTGCGCGGCATTACAAGCTCTCTCCGACCCGGTTTGCTTTGAAGCCCATTGAGGAGCAGTTCGCGTTGACCGAGGCTTATCTGATCGAGAAGGGGCGCCTCCCGAAGCCCCCCTCCCGGTGATGACCGTCTGAAATCTCATGGCTGAATCGAGGGGGCTTTCATGATCAAGCGAATCCTGTTCTGGTTGGCGCTTCTGGGCTGTGGGTACGCCCAGGCCCAGTCATTGGACTACCCCTCGATCTGGGAGTGCGATGCCTACAAGCCCAACTGGTACTGCGACCGGGAAGATGAGCACATGGAGCCCACCCCGGTCCTGCCTCCTGCGGCCAGAAAGGACGCCGAACCTAGGCGGATCGAGATCAAGGACATCAGGACCGCAGAGCAGCTTCGCCAGGAACTCAAGCGTCGCGAAGACATTGCGGTGATGAACCCCTCGGAGGCAAACGTCAAGGATTACCTGGCGTTGTGGCAGCTGACTCAGGAAAAGGGATCCTTGTTCTCCGATGTCTGGCGGCGCGTCGTCTGGCAGAACCCTGAGCTGGACTACGCGCAACGCCACCCAAGCAACAACACGGCTGCCCGGATCCATCAGGAGGGGCGGGAAGCAGGGGTGGATGCGCAGCTGGCGGCACTGGCCAAGGATCATGGCCTGATCTTCTTCTTCCGCTCCGACTGCCCGTACTGCCATGCGATGGCACCGACCGTTCGGATGCTGGCCCAGAAGTACGGTATTGAGGTGCTGGGGGTTTCTATTGATGGGGTCGGGCTGCCGGACTTCCCGTCGCCGAGGGATGGGCGGGCGCATGCGGCTGCATGGGGGTCGAGCGCGTGCCGGCCCTCTTCATTGGCTCCAGGAAGACCGGAGAGCGCGCCCCTGTCGGCTTTGGGGTGATGTCGTTTACCGAGATTGCCAACCGGCTCTTCGTGCTGACGGGCACGAAGCCTGGTGAGAACTTCTGAGGCGGGTTGAGTCGATCATGAAGTGGATGAAGCGAGTCACATTGGCAGCCGCGCTGGCGTTTTCGGCGCCAAGCGCTGCCATGACCATGCAGGAGCTCTTCGATGAGGTCAATGCCATGAGCAATGTCACTGACCCATCGGTCCTGCAAGGGCAGACCATGAACATTTACAGCGGCGGGAGCCTGTTCATGCGGGCTCCCAAGCGCACCTATCAGCTGGCTACGGTGTCTGCGCCCAGCTGGGGAGCGGGCTGCGGCGGGATTGATCTGTACCTCGGCGGACTGTCCTATATCAGCAAGGACCAGTTCGTGCAGATGTTGCGCAACATTGGATCCAACGCGCTGGGCTACAGCTTCAAGCTGGCCATCCAGAACCTGTGCCCGACCTGCGACAACGTGATGCAGGCACTGCAGGCCACCGCCCAGGCTGCCAACCGTTTGAACATCGACTCCTGTGAAGCAGCCAAGGAGGGGATCGTGAATGCGGCCTTGCCGGACTCCTGGACGCGCGGCAAGCAGAATGCCGCGCGCAGCTTCGGGGTCAGTACCAATACCTTCGAGGACGTGACAGATGCCTGGCTCAATGTCATGAAGGATGAGAAACAGGCCAATGCGGTGCTGGACAAGCAGGCTGAGCAGGATCCCACGACAAAAGATCATTTGCCGACCGGCAACGTCGTCTGGAAGGCATTGAAGAAGCTCGATGCCCTCGATGATGAGCAGCGCATGGTGCTCATGTCGCTGGTGGGAACCGTGATCTTCCCCGCTTTCGATGCCACACAGGAACGGGAGGCGCCGATTCCGCTCGAAGGTACGGGGAATCGATGTCGAGATGCTGGTGGGCATCCGGGACGGTGCCGACCGGATCCAGGTGCCCATCTGGCGCTGTGACAGGAACGGGGCGGACGAGTGCCTTCGTCCTCAGATGGGAACGATCTCGACCAAGAGCTTTCGGGCGATGGTTCGGGAGAAGATGGGGGCAATCACCGACAACATCGCCATGCGCCGGCCCCACGAGAACGTCGATGCGATCGTGGCATTCCTGAACTCGACAGACCTGCCGATCTACAAGATGCTGGCCGTCTCGACCTCATTGAACAACCCCGCCATGGCTGACCTGCTGACGGCACGATACGAAGACCTGATCGCGGCCAAGTATGCCCAGGTCTATATCGAGCGGGCCGCAACCGATCTACGGGCAGCGATCCGCCATCAGCAGGCAACGGCCGATGCCACACAGAGCGCGGAACTCGAAAAGCTCAAGCCCGTTCTGGACAGGATTTCCATGACGGCCAAGCAGGTTCTGACCACGGCCTACGCCCAGACGACCAGCACCTACAACCTCACGCTGGAAGTTCAGCACATCGAGCGCGCATTCAATGCGAACCTGTCGCAGTCCCTGCGCTCATCGCTGACCTTCGGCAAGAGCATGCGTTGAGCCGCATCGGAGGACTGAAAGGCCATGGACATCGAGATTCAGACCTACTGGAACGTCGAAACGCTGTTCAACGTTTTCAACGCCATCGCAGCCGTGATGCGGACTCAGAGCTTTGATGGGTTGCTCCGGTTCGTTTTTGTCTTCGGACTGGCGCTGGCCATCTTCGGGTACATCGGCCGTCAGCTGGAGATGTTCAAGTGGTTCATCCATGCCTTCATCTTTGTCGCGATCCTGAACCTGCCGATTGCCAATGTCATCCTGACCGACAAGTCTGGCCTGGAGCCGCCTCGTGAGGTGGACAACGTGCCGTTTGCCCTGGCTGCAGTCGCACAGGCAACCAACCTGGTGTTTGGGTCCATGACCAGCGCCTATGAGACGGCTTTTGGTGTGCCGGATGCGCTTGGGCTTCGGCAGGGGGATGTCGGCTTTGGCCATCGCATCCTTAGACAGGTCAACAAGACCACAATCCGGGATCCGGAGCTGCGCGCCGATCTGATGCAATTCATCAAGGAGTGCACGCTCTATGATGTCAGGGATGGAGCAATCTCGCATCGGGACATCGTTTCCGGCGTGGATACCTGGAACACGATCTTCACGAATACCAGCCCGGCACGGTTCGTGACCTATGACTCCCTGAGCGCACCCAAGACGCAGCCCTGCACCGAGGTGGCCCTGGTGCTGAGCCAGCGAGTGGGCACTGCAGCCACGGTCGATCAGGCTTCCGCAGGCAGAATGGTTTTCACGAGAACCAAGGACGATCAGGTGGCCTCAACCCTGTTCGTGAACGCGGTTGGATCGTCCTATGACTGGATCCTCAAGAACTCCGCCAATGCTTCGGACGCCATGCGGCAGGCGATGTTCAACAACCTCTGGCGTGACGCGGGTTCCGAGCTGCCTGCTCTGCTGAATGACCCGGCCAGGGTGTCCGAGGTCAGCGCGTTGATGGGCTCTGCCCAGGCGGCGCGTCAGGCGGCCGGCTCTCAAAGCTCCCTCAGCCTGCTGGCCCAGGAAACCTTGCCCCATGTCAGAAACTGGATCGAGGCGATCATCTACGCGCTCTTCCCGGTCGTTGTCGTGCTGATGGTGGTCAGCTCCACGGAGGGCGCGAAGAAGATCTTTGTGGGCTATCTGATGTCGCTGGCCTGGATCGGGCTGTGGCCGCTGCTCTTTGCGGTCATCAACCACCTGTCGATGATGCACCTCAGCCGCAAGCTGGCCGCTTTCAACCTGGCCGACAAGGGCGTGCCTTTCCAGTATTCCGATGCCTTTGACGCCACCATCGTCGATGAGCAGGCGGCCATCGGGTACATGGTGATCCTGGTGCCTTTCATTGCCAGTCTGATCATCCGCATGGGACAGGGCGGCTTCACGGCCATTGCCGACCGGGTCATGACCTCCTTCTCGTCAGCCGGGGCTGCGGCTGGGGCGAGCATGGCGCTGGGCAATGCACATATGGGCCAGGTCGGCATGGACACCGCCTCGGTCAACATGACCTCGATGCACCGGCATGACGCCATGCTTGGCCTGCAGGGAGGAGGCTCGATGATTGGCCTGGCAAACGGGAATCAGGCGGTTTCTTCCCCTAGTGGAGACGTTGCAAACAACGCATTTAGACGGCAGCTTGTTGAATCCGGGTCCGAGGCTGCCAACCGGGAGTCGCAGCTTGGCTCTCAAGCCTATTCCAACCAGCAGGCTACGCAGAATAGTTCCCTGAACCGGCAGATGGCTGAGGACTCGTCGCTCTCGGATTCCCGCAGTCATGACGAATCTGCCGGCATGGTTCAGAACCGTGGCAGCCAGTACAGCATGACGGATGAGTCCGTCAGGAGCACGCAGCACATGAATGCGGAGCACCTGAGTATCACCAATGCTGCCAACTCGGGGTTTGCGCAGAGATCCAGCGCATCGGCACATCTCAGCGGTGGCTTGGGAGGGGATCGGGTGGTGGCTCGGGTGGTGGTTCAGGCATCGCTGGCGCCGTGAAGTCCTTCATCCCGAGTGTGGGAGGCAACCTGGCGAAGACCTATGATGCCAGCCAGGTGCAGGACAGAAGTGTCAACAGGACGCACGGCTCCAATGAACATGCTCAGGATGAGCATGCGATACGAAGCGGCATGAGTGAAACCTTGACCAATGGTGCTGGGCGCCAGTCAAGCCAGACGGATCAGCATCGCATGGAAGCGGCCAACAGAAAGTCAAAGGGCCTGATCAGGTCGAATGAGGCCGGTTTGCAGAATGCCCAAGGTATCGGCACGACCGCCAGCCAAAGCCAGCGTTATTCCTATACGAGGACGTATGACTTCATGGCAGACCCGCACCTTGCATCAGCGGTTGCGCGGCATAACAAGCTCTCTCCGACCCGGTTTGCTTTGAAGCCCATTGAGGAGCAGTTCGCGTTGACCGAGGCTTATCTGGCGGACACGGAGCACATGCGTCGCGCGAGGTCGATGCCCACGCAGGGCTTCTCGGGCGAGCGCTTGCCATCCGGGGCCGGGGATCTGGAACGGATGACCGGGCAGCGACAGGCCGGGATGGGGGCTGATCTGAGTCAGGTCCATGCAACCAATGTCGGTCAGACGGGCCATCGGAACCCCGAGGCGCTGGAGCACCGGCCCGCATCCAGGGCTATCAGGGAATCGTTGGCGGTTGAAAGACAGGAAATGGCGGCTCATCGGGATCCTGGCAATGCGAACAGCATCCCCGCCAGAACCTCCGCCTTTGACGAGAACGTGCATGCGTGGTCATCACCGGATCGCTCTGTCACGGAAGGGCGCGCCAACCCCGGTACCGTGGCAGGGGAGATGATTGAACAGGATGTGAAGGACTACGGGGCCAAGACCTGGGACATGATTCTCGGAGGTGACGGAATCGGTAACGGGGAAAGTTGACCGATAACATGAAACGCAGCGTCGCGCCTGGCTTTGGCGCGAAGAAGGGGGGTGATTGATGCCGGTCACCTATGGTATAATTGCTTTCAAAGTGAAAGCAAAAAATCGGGTGTGAGCCATGATGATGAAACGTTTTTTGCTGACACTGCTGGCTGCTGCCGCGCTGGGTGGGTGTGCGACTCAACCCAGGGACGAGCCGCTCAGCATGGCCAATGACTGGCGCACGGGCACGGATCAGACGCCGTATCGATCCCTGGAGCCGGTGCTGGTCTGTGATGGGTGCCGACATTGATCCACGAACAGGAGAACGCTCATGAGTGCATCTGATCGGGAACAGAGGTTGATGGCCTCCTTTGTCGGGCTGCTTGTCGATCATCAGAAGGACTTTGATGGCTTTGTCCGGGACGTGGAGAACGTGCGTTACTGCCATGTGCCCATCGACGCCCAGCAGATCAACCGCTGTGAATATGCCCTGACCAACATGAAGGTGAGGCTGGCCATGATCCAGCGCTGCATCCAGCAGGGCGAGTTCGATGAGACCACCCGGCACGCGATGATCCAGATCAAGAACGATTGGGTCGCCATGAAGAACCGGGTCGATGGCTATCTGGCCGAGATCAACGAGATCATCAGCGATACCACGGCCACCATGTCACCCTTGCGAAAGTCGCTGGGGAGCGCGCTGGGATGAGGGCTTTCTGGGCGCGTGGCCTGTGGGTTGCGTCGTGGCAGGAGGGTCAGGAATGCAGTATCAAGGGCGACTTTCGCATGCGAAAGTCGGGCTATGGTCGAGAGTCAGGAGGTAGTGATGAGCAATATTTTCAGTCGGGTTGGGGTGCGTTTTGAGGTGGCACAGGACGTGCTTGGAGCGATCATTGCCCACCATGCCGAAGTGCTGGGGAGGAGCGCTCTAAAGCCAATCCCGATAAAACCATCATCCAGAAATCCCTGAAAGCTCAGGAGGAGATGTATGAGATGCGCTATAGGCTTCGACATGATGACGAGCCTGAGATTGAGAGGATCATCAAGGAGTACGGTCCGATCGCCCGTGAACTCTGGGACGTGTAATGGATACAGCGATGGATCGTCAGCTATCTTCCTCGGCGCTTGAATCGCCATACATCGATCTGGAACGACTGGCTTTACGAAATACCACGCCACAGGAGAAGCCTCGTGCCATCCTGCTAGGTGGACAGCCAGGCTCAGGAAAGTCCGAGATCGCGTCGATGGCAGCGCAGGAGCTCAACGCACGGGGTGGCGCAGTCGTCATCGATGCGGATCAGCTACGGGAGATGAATCCTGCGTACAAGAAACTGTCCAGAACGGATCCGCAGAACGCCGCAGACCTGACCCACAAGGAGGCAGCCGAGTGGGCGCGGCGCCTGACAACGGCTGCGGTGAAGGGGCGGCGCAACCTGGTCATCGACGGGACGATGCGGGATCCCAAAGGCATCCTGACGCTTGCCGCGAAGCTGCGTGAGCATGGCTACACGGTCGAGGCACGTGTCATTGCGGTCAGCCCGGAGGTCTCCATTACCCGGGCTCGGCTGCGCTTCGAGGAGCAGGTGGCTGCCCGTGGGGTGGGGCGTTTCGTCAACCAGGCTCAGCACGATGTGGCGTACAAGGGATTGGCGGATTCGGTTAGTGCGCTGGAGTCGGCGCGTGCGGTGGATGCCATCCGGGTGTATGACGCGAGCCAGCGGGAGATTTATGCCAATCAGCTGGTTCGTGGTTCCTGGCAGAAGGAGCCGGGTGCCCAGCAGGCGTTGACCGAGGAGCGAGTGCGCACCTTGACGCATGCCGAGCATCGCAATCAGGTGGCGATGCTGACGGACATTACTCGTTTGGCCGGGCAGCGCGAGGGCTATCGGGATCAGGTGTTCTATACGCTGGAATCGGTGTCGCAGCGTAATGGCAAGGTATATGACAATGTCCATGAGGCAGCTCAGGCTTTTCTGAGTGCCCGCGCAGAGGATCAGCCTGTGCTGTTTCGCACCGAGCGGATGCCCAGCGGTCAAGATGTCACACTGCGAGTGGCGCAGACGGCTTACACGGGAAAGGACAGCGAGCGTCTCTACAGCAAGTCCATCGTCGGTGAGGATGAGGCGCTGAAGCGGGCCTATGCAGCACTGCTGCGCCCGGATCCGAACCGGCGTGGGCCGATCCTGATAGGAGACGGTGCCATCCTGGCCGCGCGTCTGGAAAAGGCCCAGCAAGCATTGCAGCAGATGGAGCGGGGTACGGTTTATCAGCGAGCGCATGCCTTTGACACGCTGAGGCCATCCGAGGCGCTGGGTCGGTATCCGGAGCTTGATGGGGCGTACAAGCAGTTGCAGGGGCTGCGGGAAGATTCCTCTGGCACGTTGTTGGCTGATGAAGGGGGGCGCTCTCATGCGCAGGCACGGGCGCAGCTCTCGGAACAGCTGCATCGAGGCCAGATACCCCAGGGGCCGGTGACGCTGGCGGAGTCCCGGCAGGTGCTGGAGATGGCGTCTACGCACCGGCGGCTGATGATGCGCGATGGTGACGGCTTTGGCCGGGACGTGAAGGGAGAGGTGGTGGCCGAGTCCTCGCATCACGTGCTGGTGAAGATTTCGGACATGATGGCGCTGGGCTATGAAAAGGAGAAGCTGGAGCGTTCGGTGCAGGTGGGTGAGCGCGTGAGCATCGAGCACGGGCGCGATCAGCACCGGGTGCATGAGCAGGTCCGGGAGCCGGCGAAGGAGGCGGGCCGGGATCTTGGTCGAGAGATGGACAGGGGGCCTGAGCGCTGATGAGCGGGGGCACTTTCGCATGCGAAAGTCTGGGTAACAGTGAACAGGAAACTGTGATGATCAGCAAGGACAACCCTTTGCGGGCTGGTGTTCGGTATGAGGTTGCCATGGACACGATTTGGGATATTGTCTCCTACTACTCGATCGTTCTGGCCGAAGAGCAGGAAAAGCAGCACCTGATAAGGATCTCGTCAAGAGATGGGAAACGGCCTATGAACGCATGAGGCACATGTATGACAGCCTTGACCCTGCGGATGAGACCAAGGTCGAAGAGGTCATCGATGAGTATGTGCCAGTGGCACAGAAACTTTGGGACCAATGGCACAGTAATAGAGCCGCATCATGAAACATGGCCAAGGGGATGGCGGACAACAGCCCCATAGCCTTGGGTACCAGCGTCATGTGTCTGATGCTCTTTTGTCCACGGAACTGCAAAGGCACCCTCATGCTGTTCTTTTGGGAGGTCAGCCTGGCTCTGGCAAGTCGACCTTGCTGAGCAGCATCGTATCGGAATATGTCGAGAGGGGACGTATCGCTACGATCGACGTGGATCGATTGCGTGAACTGAGTCCCCAGTATCGTGTCCTGTCCAGGACGGATCCGGTACATGCAGCGAGGCTGACGCATGAAGATGCCCGAGGACTGAAAAACCGTCTCCAAGATGCAGTCATCGAGGGCAAGCGCAACTTCGTACTCGACGGTACGATGCGTAGCCCGACAAAGCTGCAAGAGCTGATCGGCCGTCTGAGATCAGAGGGCTATACGGTTGAGGCCCGGGTCGTTGCCCTTGATGCCGAGCGTTCCATGGCCCGGGCGCGGTTGAGGTTTGAAGAGCGACTGGCGCAACGTGGCTCAGGCCGGTTTGTAGAGCAGTCTCAGCACGATGAGGCCTATGCAGGTCTGGTGCAGTCGGTACGGGCGCTCGAGCAGGGTAAGCTGGTTGATGCGATCCGTGTCTACGATGGCAGCCAGCGCGAGATCTATGCCAATGAGCAGGTCAATGGCCGGTGGCAGAGAGAGCCTGCGGCAGACAGGGCACTGGCCCAGGAGCGGGAACGGCCCTGGACGCATGCCGAGCACCGGGGATATGTGGCCCTGATGGGGGGAGGTCGTCGGACATGCCCGGCAGCGCGAGAGTGCCGGGCGCATTGTGGTGGGCGATCTACCGGTGCTGGAGGCCAGGCTTGAGCGGGCACAGCAGGCGATGCGGCAGTTCGAGCAGGGAGTGGTGTACCAGCGGGCACAGGCATTTGACGGGCGCAGTGCCGAAGCGGCACTGGCCCGGTACCCGGAGCTGGATGGGGCGTACAAGCAGCTTGCTGGCCGGGAAGGTGCTGATCGGACTGCACTTCAGGCAAAGCTGTCGGAGCAGCTGCACCGGGGAGAGCTGCCACAGGGTGCGGTGACACGGGACGAGTCCCGGCAGGTAGTGGCAATGGCGGCAGCGCACCGGGGTCTGATCGTTCGTGATGGCGACAGCTTCGACCGGGGAATCAAGGGAGAAGTGGTGGCTGGTTCAAGTCATCACGTGCTGGTCAGGGTCTCGGATCAGGTGGGGCTGGTGTACGGGCGGGACCGACTTGACCGGGAGGTTCAGGTGGGAGAGCGGGTGAGCATCGAGCCAGGGCAACAACAGCACCGGGTGATGGCCCAGGAGCAGGCCATGCCCGGGAGCCCGGACGGGATCAGGGGCGTGAGCGTTGACGGGTGGGGCCACTTTCGCATGCGAAAGTTGATGTGCAAAAACGACGTTGGAAGACCGGATACAGCCCGATTCCAGCCTTCCGGCTCCTGGTGTGCTTCCCCGTCGTGATCTGCTTCTACAGTGCCTGCAGACGGCTGATTGCCTGGACTTTCGCATGCGAAAGTCCACCGGGAGCTCATGGTGTCCAAGCCATGATCCCCTCAAGAGGCGCCGGCCGGCTTCTTTCATGGCATGGCAGAAGGGGAACACGATGCGCAAGCGGGGCGGACTGGATGCAGATGCGTTGGCGCTTCTACGTGTCCTGTACCACGGGGAGATCAGAGGACTCAGGCAACTGTCTGAGCAGGCAGCCGGACGTTGCTTGAGGCAAGGGCAGGATGTCGAGACTCTGGCTCGCCATGCCGCCGTAGTCCGCGATCTGATCGGGGCCGGGTATGTCCGCTCCATCCCCGAAAACGGCTCTCTCCGGTTGTCGCTTTCCAGGCGAGGCGCCAAGGTTCTCAGACCCGGCTGGAGCCCACGACAGAGGCGTCTGGGCTGGGCATTCGGATCATCCGTGCTGGCGGCCGGCGTCATGGGGTGTGCGCCAATGCCGATGGCACAGTATCAGCCAAGCGCGTTGCTGATGGGTGAGCCGATGATCAGTGGGCTCGAACAAGTCCGGGATCCGGTAACAGGCGCTGAATACTTCATGCCATGCAACCCCTGCATGGTGCCGACTCCGAAGACGCCGATTGCTCCCATGCCAGCGCAGGCCGATGGGTATGGGCGTGAAAATCCCCCGCAGATCCAACCCATGCGGAGCAGTGATTCGAGCTTGGCCAGGCAAGTGCAGCCGGATTCTGCCCCTGCCGTGTTGCCCCGCGCCCAGGATGAGAGTGAACCGACCGGCAAGGCCGCGAAAGCGGCTACAACCATCTCTTACACGGTATTCTTCGACTCGTCATCCATTCGTCTTGATGATGAATCGATCCGTGAGATCGAGGCGTTGTTGCCCTTGGCGCATCAGGCCGCATCCATTCGCATCAAGGGGCGAACAGATGCGACCGGGCGTGCAGCGGAAAACCGGAGTCTGGCGCTGGCGCGCGCATCGCGTGTGCGCAGAGCCTTGATTGCGCATGGGGTTGATGCCCGTAAGCTCAAGGTGTTCTATTGCACGCGTTGCCACGTTTCAGAAAACGATACCGAGCAGGGGCGCCGAGCTAACCGTCGGGTTGAGATCGACATCCTGATGCCGTCCCGTCGCATCAGGTGATGGCATCTACACGGCATTTCCACCGACATGAGGTTGTAACTCGCTGACTCTCTGGTAGTAAGCGGTGAATGAAATCTCACTTTCGCATGCGAAATTCTGTTCTGTCGTGACCCGATGCACGGCAAACTTCGGTCTTCAGGCCGGTGGCTTGAGGGCGGTTCTGCTGCTACGATTGGATCGACTTTCGCATGCGAAAGTGCTGGTTCAGAGCCGATTCAGTGAGCCATCCCCAAGACGAAGGCAGAGTGACTTTCGCACGCGAAAGCCGGATCGGTTGCAACGGAGGAAGCATGTCCAGAGGCATGAAGGCCGCGACGGCGAAAGAGGATGCGCTGCAAGTCATCAAAGCAGACGGCCTTGATGGCCATGTTCAGTGACGATGAGTTGTTCGATCTGCTGGTTCTGAAAGGCGGCAACGCCATGGATCTCATCCACCAGACGCATGCACGCGCTTCCGTGGACCTCGATTTCTCCCTGGAGGATGACCTGGATGTCGATGATGTCGGACCCCGCATCGAGAGGGTTCTGCGCGAACGATTCGCTGATAAAGGCTATCGGGCGTTCGATATCCAGCTATGCCCAAGGCCTGGCAAGATGCCCGAAGCGTTGAGCGAGTTCTGGGGGGGTTATGAGATTGCATTCAAGCTGATATCCCTGCAGCGGGCCGAGCAGGTCAATGAGGATCTGGAGATGATGCGACGTGAGGCCATCCGGCTGGGGGGCCAGAACACCAAGTTCACGATCGACATCAGCCGGTACGAGTACACGCAGGCCAAGCAGCCCTATGAGATCGAGGGAATGACGATCTATGCCTACCCGCCGGAGATGATCGTCTGCGAGAAGCTGCGTGCGATCTGTCAGCAAATGCCCGAGTATGGCCCGGTGATACAACGCACGAAATCAGGTCATCAGCGGGCACGCGACTTTCATCGACATCGATGTGCTGCTGACCGAGAAGAGCTTCAAGGTAGACTTGGCCGAGCCACGGGTTCAGGACATGCTGCGGCAGGTGTTTGAGGTCAAGCGGGTGCCGCTCGCGCTGCTCGGCAAGATCCCTGAGACCCGGGCGTTCCATGCGCAGGGCTATCCGGAGGTCAAGGCGGCCATGAAGCCCGGCATACCGGTGAAACCCTTCGATGCGTACTTTGATGCCGTGGTGAAGGCGTGTGGCGCCCTAGAGGCCCTCTGGAAGGTGTAGCCGCCAGCGCTCGTTGTAGACGGTCTTGTCCATGTTGTGGGTGAGATAGAAGTCATGCTCCATCGGGTAGCGCCGGAAAAGCTCGATCAGGCTTGGCTTGTAGCCCGCTCGCTCCAGGTAGTAGCCGATCCTCTGGTGATGTGGGTAGTAGGGCCTCAGCTTTCTGTAGAGCGCATTCATGGCGTTGACCGAGAGCTTGCCCTGAGCATGCTCGAATGCCTTGGCCACCTCAAAGATTCCCCCCGCATAGATGGGGCGGATCGCAATATCGATCAGGGTGCGCTCCAGGTTCGTGTAGCGCAGGTTGAGCGCCCGCTCCCCCCCAAGGTTGACCTTGCCCGCCATGATGCCAGCGCCTTCGTGCGCGACGGCATCCAGTAACACGACACGAACCCCCTCCTCCAGCACATCGGCCTGATTGACCGACTCCCTGTCAGGTTTGGCAAAACTTGTGTCGATGTCTGCCTGCGAGTAGCTGCGCAAGGCGGCTTTGTCGAGATCCTGGCCGCGTTGCTTTTCTCGGCTCAAGTACAGGGTCTTGGGTACCTGTTCCGTCAGGCCATGAAGCCGCACGGCCGTGTAATGGCTGAAGTAGCTGCCAGGAACAAGCTGGAGCATGCTCTCCATCAGCGGGACTTCGCCCCAGGTGTAGCCGTGGATCGGGCGCCTCGGCAAATCAATGAGAAACTGCCGCAGCTTTGTCTTCTCAAGCATGAACGAGATGAAGACACGCTGCGTTTCCCGATTGCTCAAGCGCCAATACTTGCGGTTTTCGCGCAATACTTCGCGCAAGGCCGCTTCCGTCAGAACTGCAGGTCCTTTTGAAAAAGCCTGCACGATATCGGGCAGTGCTATGCGCAGACGATCCGTCATAATCTGTTCTTGCCAGAGTACAATGAAGTCGTTACGACTTCATTGTACTCTGGTCGAAACTGCTTGTCAACTCTAAGGCAATGATTCTTCAGAGAATTTTCTTGACTGAACACTTGAAAGATGATACATTCACCGGGCGTTTCGCCCGGTGAATGGTATACCGCCAATGAAAGGAGATGGATTCTGTGATCCTGAAACATCACTTTAATATTGATTGTCAATAATTAGGATAGAATCCGGCCATAGTGATTCCTGCCATCAGGGGCACGCCGTTTTCGCATCTTTCGCATGCGAAAGTCGGCAGTCCTGGCAGCGGGATTTCCAATCCCGCGACGATGAGGCCAACAGCCAATTGGACAGACCATCATGAAGACCATCGCGATTGCCAATCAGAAGGGCGGTGTCGGCAAGACAACGATTGCGCGCAATCTGGCGTTTTTTGGCATCGAACGGGGCTTCAATGTGCTTTGCGTCGATCTGGACCCTCAGCGCAACTTTTCCAAGACGATGCGAGCGGTACGGGAGCAGGCCCTTGGGGATACGGGTGAGAACCTTCCTTGCCTGACCGCCAGCCGCTTGTTCGAGGGAAGCCCGGTCAAACTGGAGCCCCTGATCTGTGGCGGGCACCTTTCGTTGGTCGCAGCGGACAAGGAACTGATCGACGTGGCGGCGAGACCGCTCGATGAGCTGCACGCTCCACGGGCTGCCCTGCAGAGCATGGCATCGACCTTCGATCTGTGCCTGATCGATACGGCTCCAACACTGGGCAACCCCCTCTATGCGGCCCTGATTGCCGCTGACTTCGTGGTCTGCCCCTGCACGATGGATCAGGATGCCATCGATGGCCTGAACGACCTCTTTGAGGATATAGCCCGGGTTCAGCAGCTGGCCTGGAATCCCGACCTGGTGACGCTGGGGCTGCTGGCCAATCGGGTCAATACCCGTCGTGCATTCGACCGCAATGCCCTGGCGCAGTTGAGAGACGAGCTGGGCGAGGTGATGCTGGATGCAGTCCTCTATGACCGTGCGGCTACCCAATACGCCAAGGACAGGCCGGTATGGCGCGCGCAAAGTGGTGAGAGCCAGTTGCTGGCCGCGCGGGAAATGAAGGCCATGTGTCACGAAATTTTCGAGAAGGCAGGACTCTGAGCGAGCGTAACGGACATGAACACCTCATCTACCAAGAAGCCCGGTCTGGATCTGGGAAAGCTGTCGAGCGTGGCAAAAATCGCGGTCAACAAGCGCCCTCAACCGATTGATGCCGAGATTGAGCTGGAGCGGATTTTCAGTGTCGGCCAGGTACGCAAGAGGTTCCTCAACCTGGAAGAACTGGCAGAGAGCTTCCGCCTCAATGGCATTCTGGAACCCCTTTGCTGCTGCATGAGGAGCCAGATGGACGCTACCGAGTCATTGTCGGAGAGCGCCGCCTGCGAGCAGCGCCTCTGGCAGGGCTGACCAAGGTGCCCGCCCTGATCAAGCGTGGCTTGTCGGAGCTGCAGATTCGGCGGATGCAGGTTTCGGAAAACAACGATCGGGAAGACCTGTCGGCATTCGAGGAGGCAATGGGGGTCATCGAGGATGTCGAACGATATGGCTCCTGGAGGCCACGCTGATCTGGAATCGCGGTGAAGCCTGGATCAGCAAGCGCGTTGCTGTCAATCGCTATGCCGAACCCGTCCGGGCTTTGCTGGAAGAAGACCTATGCGGGGACTTTGAGGTCTTGCATTGCCTGAAGCAGATCTATGACATTGAGGCTGATCACGTCGAGTTCGAGCGGATACGCTCCCGCATGCTCCAGGGGATCCCCCTGTCGAGAGATGATGCCCGCAATACGCTGGCGCGCATGAAATCCTGGAAGCAGCAGCAACAGGAAATCGAGGAGCGTCGCAGCAAGCTGGAACAGGTAAAGCCTTCTCGTCAGGCATCTTCCTCGTCCGAGGAACAGCCAAAGGCGAAGAAGCGCCCCGAGAAAGAGAGCAAGCGCGCGGGCAAGCGACTGGAGTCGCTTCTGAACGAGGTGACGCAACGCGGGGCTGGCGGAGAGGTTCGGTTTTCCGACATGAAAGCCCAGATGGCCAGCCTTGGCCATGATTTGCAGCACATGGACTGGGTGCTGTGGCAGGGGTTCCTGGCAACGACCCTCCCCATGCTGGAAGGTCTGGGCAGCGAAAGGGCTTCGGCATACCTGAAGAAGCTGCTGCGCGAACTCAAGGATCAAAGCCCGATGCAATTGCTCCAGGCTGTGCGGGCCGGCAAGGATGAGATACCTGATGGCTGGAAGATTTGATGCTCAGCAGCAGGCGGGGGGCTGTGTATGAAGTTGAAACGTCTCAGTGCCGAGGTGTTTGACCGTGTGGCCGACACGACCCGCCTGCGCGATCAGGCACGCAGCATGGCGCGCGCCGTCCTGGTCGATGGGCGCATGCAGGCGGCTGTTGCCAAGGAATACGGGATGACCAACCAGCGCGTGAATCTGGCTGTAGCCGCGATCGAGCGGGCTTACAAACAGGTTGCTGTCCCTGGCGTGAGCATTGTCCGCGTCGAAATGGAGCTGCCAGAGACCATCGTCCTGGAGCTGAACGCCCTGGTCGAAGCGTTGAGGCAGTGTCCGGATTCCCATGCCGTGGAGTCAGTGATCGATACGGTCATCACGGCATCGAGACGCAGCAGGAAACGGCTCATGCACAGAAGCATGCCCCCGGTCTGCGAGGCACCGGCAGCCTGACCAGGGGCCCCCACTTTCGCATGCGAAAGTGCCCCGGGATGAGAGCCTGGGATCGGGTTCAGAAAAGAAAAATGCCCGGTGAGCAGACCGGGCATTCTGAGACCATCATCGCGCTGTTGCCGTTGGCAAGAAACTGCGCCGCAGGGCAGGAAGCAACGATTCCCCATTATCTCATGGACCATCGAAAACACAAGGTTTCCGCAAAGCCGGGCCGAGAACGTCAGCAGAATCCGGACATGATCCAGCAGGAGTTGCCGCTGGATGAGGGGAAGGGGGCACTTCAACCTGGCGCTGCCGCGCAGGAGCTCATGCCCGTTCCGGAGATGTCTCTGCACGATCTTCGTGGATGGCATCGTGTGCTGTCGGATCGGATCATCGAAGTCCAGCGTCTGATCAAGCAGTTGAGCCATGAGGGGGAAGCACACGACGATCCTCGTATCCAGGCTCTGCGCGATCGGAGCCGTAGCCTCCAGGCGGAGCGTGCTGCCGTTGATGAGGAAATCGAAGGTGAAAGACTGAAGGCGTCTTTGGAGGATCGACGTGGGGCTGGCCTCGGTCAGCAAGAACGCAAGGCGCTTCGGAAGCAGCAACGGGATCGGGGCTTGCTCCCAGTCAGGCATCCGAACCGGGACTTCTTCCTGGCCGACCTGTTCGACTACGCACTCAAGGACGACGGCGCCACCATGGAGGCGCCGATCTTCACGCTTGCCACCAAGCCGGATCTGAGCATCTGGGAGTGGCGTTCAAAGGACAGCAGCAAGTACGTCAAGGTCACGCCCTCCGTTCTGGGAAGGGCCACCCAGTATGACAAGGACATTCTGATCTACGTCATCAGTCAGTTGATCGAGGGGCTGAACAGGGAACGAGAAGACGCACAAAACAGAACAGTGCGATTCACCGTCCACGACTTCCTGGTTTCGACCAACCGGCCAACCGGGGGCAGCGACTACAAACGCTTGCATGAAACGTTCGAGCGTTTGCGTGGTACCTCGATCAGCACCGACATCAAGACTTCAGGAGAAAGGATCCGGGAGGGGTTTGGCATCATCGACGCATGGCGCATCATCGAAAAATCCCCTGTCGATGAACGCATGATTGCCGTTGAAGTCACGCTGTCTCGCTGGCTCTACAACGCGGTTCAAGCCTTCGAGGTGCTCACCATCCACCCCGACTACTTTCGCTTGCGAAAGCCGCTGGCTCGCCGTCTGTACGAGATCGCCCGCAAGCACTGCGGTCATCAGCCATGCTGGCGCATTGGCCTGGAACTGCTCCAGAAAAAGACCGGTAGCCGCTCCTCGCTGCGAGAGTTCCGCCGAGCCCTCCGAGCCATCGAAGATGACAAGAGCATGCCGCAATACGAGATCACTCTGGGAGATGACGATATCGTCTCCTTCAAATCTATCCAGGGACGCCCCCAATTCCGCGGATAACATCAAAAGGCATTCGGGGTTTCACCCACGTTTCTGTGGATAACTCTCTTGCTTTCACCCACGTCCTTCTCGGGGTTTCACCCACACCTGTGGATGGGTTCGGGGTTTCACCCACGCTTTCTGTGGATAGCATTCGGGGTTTCACCCACACCCCTTTCGGGGTTTCACCCACACCCCATCTTCGCAAACCACTTGAATACATAAAGGTGTCCAGAGAATTGACATCTGTAACGCGCGCGCGCGGTTTTTAAATTCTGTCAAAATCTTTAACGTCATTGCTCTACCAAAGATATCCACAGCTTGGAGAAACCCGACACTGCCTCTGGGGCTGTGCCCGCCGGCTCCCTACGCGCGTGTCACGCCCAGCCTACGGCGCTACCCACCCGGCATCCCTAAATCCAGGTCTCTTGGCAAAACAACCCAGTCCACTCCCACTCCCCACCAAACACACACATCCCATAGGCCATGGGCCGAGCTACTGCCCCCTGTCCGACTTCGTCCGCCCTTCGACTTCGCCCAAACTCGTTCCCCACGCCTAACGGCGGCTCCCCTCCCTAAAGCATGCTTACAGAAAAGGGGTTGGCCTCTGTAGCGGCGTTTTTATTCTGGTAAAAGGGGATCTCTGGAACACGTGACATCAGCTTGTCGGGTTGATTTCGGGCGTTTCCGGCAGCCTATACCTGAATAGGGCCAGTCCAAAGATCTCCTGATTCGGCCCGGCTGACCTGGGCGCGGCAAGCCCAGTCGTTCCAGGGGCGGGAAGGATGGCCAAGGAGCACGCATTGAAACTACTGGAATAACGTTGCAGCAACAGCAAGCACTTCATCCATGATTGCTGGCGGCAACGTGTCCACCTTGCGAAACTGGCAGGCTTGACTTTCGCATGCGAAAGTCGCTTCTGCGTAGGAAGGCCGCAACGATCCGTTTTTGAGACGTAATGCCATCTTTTTGATGGCGATTTTCATTGATCGACACAGAAATTTAAATTACCAAACTATTGATTATCAATAGTTTGCGTGATAATGTTCCTCATGATGCAGCGATGAGCATGTGTCATGCGAAGGAGCTTGGTGAGCAGACCTAGTTCCGTCGCTTTGTCCGTTTCTCACAGACCGTCATCCTTCATGGGAGCAATCCAAATGCAACTTGCCAGCCGTTTTGGGAACGTCTGCAGTATCCGTACTCATGTACCGCTTTCCGATGAGCAAATCCGGGCGGTAGCCCCTTCGATCTTTGCTGAGGGGGCACATGAAAGTCGTTCGGCACGCTACACCTACATTCCCACCATTGAAGTGCTGGGAGCCCTGCGCAAAGAAGGATTCAAGCCATTTATGGCTTGCCAGACCCGCGTGCGCAATGAATCCAAGAGGGAGCACAAAACACATGATCCGCCTGCGCCATGCAGCCCAGATCGACGGCGCAGAGGCACACGAAATCATCCTGCTGAACAGCCATGACGGCACGTCCAGCTATCAGATGTTGGCGGGCATGTTCCGCTTCGTCTGCAGTAACGGCCTGGTCTGCGGCCACACCATGCACGATATCCGCATCCGGCATAACGGGGATGTGGTGGGAGATGTCATCGAGGGCGCATTTACCGTTCTGGATAGCTTTACCGCAGCCGAGGAGCAGCGGGAGAAGATGCAGCTTCTGACGGTCAACCGTGGTGAAGCAGGCAGCGTTTGCATCGGGCCGCACTGGCCCTCAAATATGAGGACACCGAACCGGGGTTGTTTCCTATTAGTGAAGCCCAGGTGCTGATGCCTCGCCGTTTTGAAGATCGCCGGGATGATCTCTGGTCTGTTTTCAATCGTGCCCAGGAAAATTTGACCAAGGGAGGATTGCGCGCCAGAAGCGCCAACGGCAGGGTTTCCACGACACGACCGCTTAACGGCATAGATCAGAACATCAAGCTCAATCGCGCGTTGTGGATTCTCGCCGAGGGAGATGCAGCGCCTGAAGGCTGCCTGATCGGCATGGTCTGCCATCCTGGCAGACCATGCCCGATTCCCGGGGGAAACGGAGGAGGGGATTCCCCCTGAACGTTTACGCCGCCAGACCTGGCAAGAACGGCCGATGCCTCGATGGGCGGATGAGCATCGAAAACTTCGCATGCGAAACCGCGCCTTGCCGTGGTCTTTCAAAAAGCCGAGGAAGCGCCCAGATCCTCTGAAAAGTTACTTTTTAACGACCGTTTTTTCTACCGTTAAAAGAGGTAGAAGAACCATCGTTTAAAGTACCGTGTAACACAGTACAATATGCCTACAACTAGGGAATAGCTACCGAAAAGTAGCCATAGACGGAATCGCTCGATCTGCCAACGCGAGGAGAGGGCCTACAAGCCGTTTTTTTTCTTGGTGTAAGGGAATTGGGTTGGGATGCTTCAGAAAGTGGCGTGACGGCGCTTCTGTGAGGTCGACTTTTCCAGGTGAGCGTGCCTAAATTCCTATGGATGTTGTGTTTTTACAACTCGTGTAGACATCATTCCTCGTGCCCTTAACGCTGGTTTTTGATGCCGTGTCGGTCAGGTGCTGCCTGAGACGGATTTTGCTTTTTGGAAGAGAAGAGGGCTCCTGTCATGCCTCGTGTCTTTGCTTACTTGAGGGTTTCGCGCGATTCGCAGGATGTTGCAAACCAGCGGCTGGGATTGCTGGACTTTGCCAACATGCGCGGCTACTCACCGGTGCTGATGGTCGAGGAGACCGCGAGTCGTTCGGTGCCGTGGCGTGAGCGGCAAATTGGGTCTCTACTTACACAACAGGCTGAGCGTGGTGATTTGATTCTGACCGCCGAGTTCACACGGCTGGGCGGATCGCCTGGGCAGGTGTTTTCCATCCTTGAAACAGCCGCCGAGCGGGGAATCACCATCATCATCACGAAGAACGGCACGGTCATGGATGGAAGCTTGAATGCACAGATTCAGGCTGCAGCTTTCGCGATGGCTTCGATGATTGAAGTCGAATTTACCCGGGCTCGCACTCGGGAGGGTTTGCAAAGGGCGCGGATGGAGGGGCGTGTTGGTGGGCGGCGTAAAGGCAGCATCGGTCGTTTGAAGCTTGATCCGCAACGCGACAGTGTAGGGGATCTCTATGCGCTAGGATTGACGCCGCCGCGTCTGGCAAAGCACTTTGGCGTCACAGACAAAACGATGAGAAAGTTTCTTGCACGCCATTTTCCAAAAACATCGAACTGAACCCCTTGCGAGTTACTCGGCTTAGGCGCTTTTCTGCTCTGTCAGGATTCTCTTGATATCTGTGATTCGATCACGCCATTGAGTGATGGATATGGAGTCGAGGTGCTTGGCCTTGATCAGATCCATGACGGCTTTCTGATTACGCGCCAGGGCTTTACGGTCGATCTCTTCCTGGCGATCCTGAAGCTTGCGGAGTTTTTCGGCTGCTGCGGCTATTTCCGCATGGAGGGACCGTGGCTTTCTTCCTCGGATCGTGCTGCTCTTTGTAGTGTTCATGATGAAGGGTAGTAGCTCTGACACGAGGAGTCTATGGTGTCTTTCCAGCCGATGCTGTGATGCTTTTCATGATTCCTGAATCCTGAAGATTGAGTGATCGACGGCGTTGGCCGACGGATAACGCCAGGGAGCCGGCGCCTGTTTCTGTCGCATGCCCGCCATCCCGACTATTTCGTGCTTTCCCTGTTTTTGCCTGCGGCCATGCCAGATGGAGCCTGCCGGTGTTTCAGGCGTAACGAGCACTCCCGCAAGTTTCCGATACTCTGCCCAGAGAGAAGTCCGCGGGGTTGCCCCGCACCCCGAGCAAGGCGTCACACACTACGCAACTACCGTTGGTAGATGAAAACGCGCTTGAAAAGCGCGTTTTCAGGCGGCGACACCGAAAAATTTAAACGGCGACAGCGAAATGGTATAATTGTTATTTGTTCATTTAAATCAATGACATGCCAAGACTTAAAGGAACAGGTAAAGGGGAGAGCGAACGTATCAACATTCGCCTGGACCCCGAGACCGCCCGATTCTATCGGGCCAAGGCCAATGAGCACGGCGTCAGCATTTCCGAGTACCTCCGACAAACCCTGATTCAGGGCGTCATTGCTGAGAACGTGCATGAAATCGAACAGAGGCTTCTTCGCGTGATTGAAGCAGGTGGGCGTCAGGAACGGGTCGCCAGCCGGACGCTACTTCCCGATGGAGTGCTGTTGTCGATCTTCACTGCGGAGTCTATCCTCAGCGAGATTGCCGAGGCTCAAGACGTGCAGCGACTCTACAAGGCACAGGACCATGCCAAGGCCAAACTCAATCGCTTGAAGGCTATGGGATATGGTGCAGCGTCAGGAGAAGACGAGTACAAGTAGCTTCGCGCGGGGTTCAGAGCTATGGATGCACCAGTTCCGACTTCTCGTCGTTGCGCTCCGGACGGTTTTCCTTGCATCCGCTGTCGTTGCCCTGTTGATTGGGGGGGGGTATTTCTGGGCTTCCAGCTCTGCTGATCAGCGCTATGTGCTTGAGCGAAATGTCGTGGCAAAGCTGCGCAGCGAACTCTCCATGACCGCCGCGAAAATGGATCTTCATGTCGATGGACAGCTCCGCAAGTTCGATGTCTCAGAAGTGATCGCGTTGACGGAGGAGGGGGCGCAGGAAGGATGGAGAACTCTGAAAAATGGTGCCGTGCTTGGTGCTCTGGGCGGGGCAACTCTGGTCTTTTTGGTCTCCCTGTACTGGTGGGCTTATGGGCGATCCAAGATGAAAGACGACCTGCTCCGGGGGGCGCGTCTGGTTGAAGGGGATGCCCTCGCTCGCCTCGTGAGAAAGCGAGACGATGCCAGCCCTTACGAGATCGCTGGTGTGCCCATGCGAGCAAACTCGGAAACCCTGCATACGCTGTTTGCCGGGGCTCAGGGGACGGGGAAGTCACAGCAGTTTTTCCGGATCATGGAGCAGGTGAGGGCTCGTGGAAAGCGCATGATCGTCTACGATCCAACGGGAGAGTTCACACAGGCTTTCTACCGTGAGGGGAAGGATGTCTTGATGAATCCCCTCGATGCGAGGAGCCCGAACTGGAACGTCTGGCATGAAATTGGTCGGGAGTACCACTTCGACAACATTGCCAGTAGCCTGATCCCCGCCCCTGTGAAAGAAGATCCTTTCTGGTCCCAAGCCGGGCGCATGGTCCTGAAGGATGTGATTGCTGTTTTGGGCCGTGAGAACTGTCGTACCAACAGGGATCTCTACAACGCCATCGCCAAGAGCAACCTGCAGGCCATGTACGCCCTGTTGAAGGGAACGCCGGGGGAAACCTACGTGGATCCCACAACGGAAAGAACGGGCATGTCATTGAAAATGACTGTCCAGAACCAGTTGGAATCGTTCCGCTTTCTCCACGACGAAGGGCAGCCATTCTCGATCCGTCAGTGGATCCATGATGAGGGCGACTCCTGGATGTTCATCACCGCTCGGGAGTCGATGAGGGAGGCGATGAAGCCCATTCTGTCGCTTTGGATCGAGACGGCGATCAAGGCGGTTCTCGATCTTGAACCGATTCATCGTGAGCGTCTGTGGTTCTGCATTGACGAGCTGCCGACGTTGCAGAAGCTGGACATCCTGAAACTGGCGCTGACGAATACCCGGAAGTATGGGTTGTGCATGGTTCTCGGCGTGCAGGACTTCTCTCAGCTCTATGAGATCTATGGGCACGACCAGGCCAAGACGATCATCTCCGGATGTCAGACAAAGCTGCTCTTGCGGGTTACGGATGGCGCCGCCGCCAAACTGCTCTCTGACCTGATGGGGCAGGCTGAGATCGATGAGAAGGAAGAGACGCTCAGTTATGGGTTGAGCGCTCAGCGTGATGGCGTGAGTGTGTTTGCCCGTCGTTCAATGCGGGATCTGGTGCTCACATCGGAAATCCTGACCCTTCCGGATATGACAGGGTATCTGGTGATTCCGGGGGACTATCCGATCGCCAAAATCCAGTACGGGTACCAGCCGGTCAACAAGATCGCTGATGGCTTCATTGAACGATCGGGCTTCTCGATCAACTTTGAGCCAAGCTCACCGGGAGGATCGGCTGGCCCTCGTGGGGCTCTGTTTGGCGACGATCAGTGGGGGATGCCCATGAAAGGGATGGCGGTTTCGCATGCGAAAGCGGGGGTGAGTTCATCCTCACCCCAAGACACGGAATCGCGGCTTGCGAATGCTTTGGATATACCGGAGAGCAAGGTGTGATGATGGATAGGCGGGCTCTCTTGCGGATGGCGATAGCTGTCATATCGTTGGGGTCTATGGCAGTATCTGTCAGGGCAGAGGTGGAAGAGCTGGACCCGGAGGATGCCTTTCGTGTGTCGGCAACCAGGATTGGATCGAAGACGATAGAAGTCGTGTTCATGGTTGCTCCTGGATATCAACTGTACCGAGATCGTTTGAGCTTCCAGATGGATCATCCCGATGTGACCGTCATGGGCATTGATCTGCCCGAACCTCTGGAGAAGTTTGATCCGGCCTTGGGAGAACGGGTCTGGCTTTACGCGGAGCGCTTCACCGCGCGGGTTCGCTTGTCAGGTGCCAATGTGGGGGCAAGGCTGATCGTTTCGGCCGCAGATGCGCGGTTGATCTTGGGATCTGCTTTCCGTCCATGGAAAAGGCTCTCAACGTTCCCCCGATCTAGGGGAGCAAAACTACATGATCAGCTTGCATAATGTCCAGGGCTCCTCTGGAGCGTTGCAGTATTTTTCCCAGGACAATTGCTGCACGGACGACCAGTTGGGCGTTCAGGATGGTTTGCGCAAAAGGCGCCGAGCGCCTTGGCTTGTCGGGACAGGTTGATCGTGCAAAGTTCTTCGAGCTCCTGGAAGGCAAGGTAGAGGGATCCAGGATCGGTCGGTGGGAGGTCGATGGGAAGACGGGGCAGAAGGTCTCCACCCATAGACCTGGAATCGATCTGACATTTTCGGCGCCCAAGAGCGTATCCATCATGGCCGAGGTCTATGGCAGGCATGAGGTGCGTGAAGCCCAGTGAGGCGGCTGTCAGGCAACGCTGCCTATGTTGAAGAGCAACTGGTTCGGACGAGACAAACCCGAAACGGAAGAACGGAGGCGGTCAGCACAGGCAATCTGGTCGTGGCGATGTTTCGTCACAATACCAGCCGGGATCTCGATCCACAGACCCATACACACGCGATCATCATGAACGCCACGCGGCGTGACGACGGTCAGTGGCGGTCCTTGTCCAATGAAGAAATATATAAAAATCAAAAGGTTATAGGAGCGGTGTATACGGCGGAGCTTGCCCAGCAGCTGCAAAAACTCGGCTATGAGCTGAGGAGAACCGACGAGCATGGGAACTTCGAGATCGCAGACTTTTCCCCGGATCAGCTTCAGCATTTCAGTCAGCGTCGAACGGAGATCGTCGCATCGCTACAGCAGCGTGGAATCAGCATCGAGGACGCCAGCGCGAGGCAGAAGGAGCAGGCGACGCTCAGAACGCGGGCGAGGAAGCGTGATGTGGATCATGAAGTCCTGCTCCAGGACTGGAGGCGGCGAGCGCATGAAGTCGAGATTGGTGTCGAGAAGGTCCTGATTCAGGCTGAAACGCGACGCGAGCAGGGCGGTGTGGTGCGTAGCGATAGCCTGAGTGGCATGAAGGCAATGGAGTTCGCGGCTGCTCACTTGAGCGAGCGCGAGGTTGAGCTGTCACGAAAGGATCTGCTGACGACGGCGATAGAGCATGGTTCGGGCCGGGTCTCCCCAAAAGAGGTGCTCATGGCCTTCCGGCATCTCGAACGGAAAGGCGACCTTATCGCACTGCCTGACGGCAACTACACGACCAGGAAGATGCTGGCCAACGAGCGTTGGGCTCTTGAGCAGGTCCGTGCTCAGAAGGGAAAAACCCCAGGTGTGATGCCCCAGACGATGGTCTATGCCAGGATCGCCAAGGCTGAGGCGGCCCAGGGGTTCACGTTCAGCGAGGGACAGAGGGAAGCGATCAGCAAGGTTCTGACAAGCCATGATCGCTATGTAGGGGTGCAGGGGTTGGCCGGTACAGGGAAGACAACCATGCTGCGGGCTCTCAAGGATATCGCTGTGGAGCAGGGGTATGTGGTTCGAGGCATGGCGCCCACGGGTGCAGCAGCCAAGGTATTGAGCCGGGATACTGGCATGGCCAGTGATACTGTTTCGATGTTCATGATCCGAGAACGGCAACTTCAGAAGGAGATCGAGGCGACGGGCCAGAGAGGTGGGCGATTCGAGCGGCAGGCGGAGATCTGGATCGTTGATGAGTCCTCCTTCCTGCCGCAGCTGCAGAAGTCCAGACTGGACAACATGGCGGAGAAAGCGGGAGCCAAGGTTGTCTATCTGGGAGACGTGCTGCAACTTCAGGCCGTTGAGGCTGGAAAGCCGTTCGAGCTTGCCCAGCGTGATGGGATGGATACTGCTTATATGACAGAGATCAGCCGTCAGAAGACAGAGCAGCTGAAGAAGGCTGTTGACATCATCGTTGGTCGGGATAGCCTGAAGGAAGGACAGCGGTTGACGATAGTCGAACTCAACAATAACGCTCGTGCCTTTGCGTATCTGGATAAGGCCGGGTTGGTGTACGAGATACCGGACAAGGAAAAGGTGCTGGATGCAGTCGCAAAAGACGTTTTGTCCCTGGGGCAGGCTGAGCGAGAGAACACCGTAGTCATCACGCCTTTCAATGCGGACAGGATTGGCATCAACAATCGGATAAGGCATGGTCTTCAGATGGCAGGGGAACTGAGCAGGGACGAGACTCACCATGAGATCTTGGTCTCCAAAGGCTGGACCAAGGCTATGCAGAAGGAGGCGCAGTATTACGGATCTGGCGATGTTGTTCGCTTTGGCAGGAGCTATCGACAGATCAATGCCAGCAAGGATGAGTACATGCGTGTCGTCGAGGTTCGTGCATCGGTCGGTGTGGTGGTCTTGCAGAAAGAGGACGGGTCGAGCGTTGAATGGCAGCCTGCCAAGCACAACAAGGTTGAGGTCTACTATGTGGATCAGCGAGCCCTGTCTGTAGGGGATCGTCTACGTATCACGCGCAGCGATGGAGATCTCAAGAATGGGGAGGTCGCGCGGGTTCGGGAAAAAATGGGAGATACGCTCGTGCTTGAATCTAGGCAAGGGCGTGAGGTCGTGGTGTGGGAGTTGGACCTCTCTCGCAATCGGCATTGGGATCATGCCTATGCCTCAACCATCCATGCGGCCCAAGGGGTAACGCAGCGATTGGCAGTTTTTCACATTCGTGCGCCAGAGCGGGGGCGAGGAGTCTCGAATGAGAACGCTGTTGAGGCTATGGCCAAGATCTTTGGTAACCGGAGTTTCTACGTAGGGACGACCAGGGCCTCCCATGAGCTGCGGGTCTATACCAATGACAAGGCGATGGCGGCGAGCATCGTGTCTGGCAGACAGGATAAGAGCAGTGCGGTCGAAACCATGCGCCAAACTATCCCCGAAAAGGGAGAGGTTGGCCGTGACTCTGCGCTTAACCCTGGGGCGCCAGGCCGAGATGTGACACGCCATTAGGTTGGGAGGTCGAGGCAAAAGAGGAGGGGCGTGCCTGGAGGATTGCCATCGTCTTGCCGAGGTTTCGCGTGCGAAAGTCAGGGGTAAGCGGTTTCGTGGTATCAGCCGATATGCCGTACACTGAGAGCTCGTGGTGAGCATCATTGACAGCGAGAAATGGAGAAGAAAGATCAAGATCTTCTGGATGCCAAGCCCCTGTCTGTTGGAAAGGTCTCAAGGAGGGGGAGAACCAAGATCTTTGCGGAGCGGAAGACGGTCTCCCTGCGGCTCCCTGACGAGGTGCATCAGCGCATGACAAGGCTCTGTGATGACCTGCAAATCCCGTTTAACACCTATATCTCGGACCTGATCAAGGCAGACCTGAAAAAACGGGGCATACGATAGGGGAGGCAGCCAATGGATTGGGGGAGTGGGGCAGATGTGTCTTCTGGCTTTGAGTCCTTTAGAGCCCGCTGGGAAAGCAAGACGCGCTGGTATGAAGTTGAGTTCAGCAAAGACCTAGTTCGGAACCTGGCTGTTGACCAGACGTTGGGGGGCGCTGGCTCGGGGCGCAATGGCTCGATGCAGGGTTGCCTCAGTCCCCCTCGGAGGTTCGAGATCGACTTGACGAGATTGCCCGACGCCGGAGTCGTGCCGGCTCTACCTACGTGCGGGTTCTCTAGAAGACCCTCTGAGCGGCTTCCTTGGCTGATGGGGGGAGACCTATGCACGCATCGAGGCTACAGCGGGGACGTGCCTGCTGAAAATTAGCGACACTCAGCCACCATCTGAGCTGGACTCTTATCCGCTGGTCTGCCGGCTCATGCACTGCTTTAAGTGCCGCGCTTATCTTTTGATCCGAAACGCTTCATGGCTTCCAGGTGACTGAGGCTCCCCCTGTGCCCTAGGGGTTCACGGCTGATGGGGAAAGGTGCGCCCGCAGGAGGGGCTGCTGTAGGCGTCTTCTTGTTCGGAAAGAAGGAGCGTCATGCCCGCAGTTCCTAAGAGTCAGCGATGAGAGCCACCTTGCCATGAGTCGATGCGTTCGAGCCTGCGTTGCCTTGGGCATCGCGGTGAGCCCCGTTGTGGCATCTGCAAGTTGCTGGGAGGAGGCGGGCGCGAGCTATGGCGTTGATCCCCTGTTGTTGAAAGCCATCGCCTGGCAGGAGTCCAGGGGGTGGACCGGGGCTGTTGGGCCAAAGCTGCCTGACGGGAATCGTGCGCTGGGGCTCATGCAGATCAACACCATCCATCTGCCCGAGCTGGCCAGGCACGGAATCCATCGTGAACACCTTTTCGATGCCTGCGTCAGCCAGAAGGTTGGCGCATGGGTTCTGGCCGACTGCATACGTCGTTTCGGATCCACATGGCGATCCGTGGGCTGCTACTACGCTGGGCCAGGGTCGAAGAACTTCGCTGCGCAGGAAAAGTATGCCACCAGTGTGCGCAAGCACTACGAAGGCTACAAGCAGAAGGCCCGTCAGCGTGAGCTCGGTGAGGCAAATCGTCGCAAGGGTGACTGAAATGAAGCAAAGCGCCAGGTCGATTGTTCTTGGATTTTTGTGGGCATCCAGCATGGGAGTTCAGGCTCAAACCTTGGGAGAGCCTAACCCTGTCGACAGGATCAGCAATGTTGTCCAGTTTGGCTTGCCTGCGGATGCCAAGTTCGTGTTCTGTGACGACAGAGATTGCCCTGAGCGCACGATCAAGAACCTCCATGCAGCTCCACCCCGATATGGGCAGCTCCGTCAGCCAGGGGTGCATCCCATGAGACGAATCGGCTCCGATGCTGAGCTTTCGCATGCGAAAGATCCTGCTGCGGCGCCATCGGATATCGTGAATCAGCCGTCTGCAACGCGACCGGGAAGAAAGCAGGCCGTGGTTGGTGAAAGAATCAGCCCGTGAACATGACGTGAAGATGGAGTTTGAGAGTTTCGCGCTTCGCCCTGGCGCAAATCCCCTTTCAGGGGAATCAATTCAGGGGATTTATTCAACAGGAGCTTTTTCAATGAGTACAGAGATCCAGGTAGTTGGGGCTCGGCAGGATGTGGATGTGTGGTCCAGGGTGCTTCTGATGGTGGTCCTTACGGTCGCCCTCATGTTGATGGTATCCGGGGCGTATGCCAATGATGGCACCGAGTTTGAAGAAGCCGTGACCAAATGGGACGGGTGGGTCAAGGGAAATCTGGGCAAGCTCGGTGCATTGATTGCGCTTGCGCTCGGGATCATCTATGCCGCCATCAAGAAGGACTGGGGCGCGTTTCTGAGCGCAGTGATCATCTCCATGGGTGTCGGGATCATCCTGGGGATCATCAACGCGAGCTTTACCGCTGTTCTCTGAGCTCAAGGGGTAGTCATGTCTGAGCAAGTCGATCTGTCGCATTACATCCCTCGTCATCTGGACGACAGTGCCAAGTTTCTGTTTTGGGATATGGATGTGGCTGCTGTTGCCCTGATCGGCATGGTGATCGGGGTTGGAGCCGACTATCCACTGCTTGGGCTGATCCTTGGCGTGGCAGCAGGAGCTGCCTATAACAAGCTGAAAGCTGGGAAACATCCAGGCATGGCTACCCATTTGCTGTACTGGTTTACCGGACTCCCTGAACCCAAGGAGCTGCCTGGTAGCCATATCCGCGAACTCAACGGTTGAGGTTCTGAAGATGGTTCCGGACAAGGCCAATAACGAGCGAGACTCCCTGCGGTTACAGCTCAGCTTCCATCGCGTGATGAACCTTGGGCTTCTGCTGCTGGAGCTCATCACGCTGGGGATACTGGGGTTCGTTCTGCTCAAGGACAACGTCAAGATCGTTCCTCCTGAAGTCAGGAGACCTTATGAGATTGGCGCCAACCATGCCAACAAGGATTACCTGTTGGATATGGCTGGTTATGTGCTGGGCACGATCATGACGGTGACGCCGGACAACGTGGATCACAACAACAAGGTGATCCTCAAGATGGCAGATCCCTCTGGGTATGGGGATCTGAAAACAGCGCTTGATGCGGCTGCCATCCGTATGAAGAAGGAGCGTGTCACCACCATCTGGGTTCCGAGAAAGGAAGAGGTCAGCGAAAGGTCCATGCAGGTAAAGGTTACAGGGAATCTTAAGACCTACATTGCAGACAAGTTGACCTCAGAGCGTGAAAAAGTATTTCTCGTCCAATTCATCAGCACTATTTCGGGGCGTCTATATGTTGCCAAGGTTCAAGAAATCGTTAAGCCTGATCCTGGTAAGTCTGGCAGTTTCTGAGGCATATGCGACGCAGGTTGTGGAGCGTGCTGATCAGGCACATGTCCAGGTTCCCATCTCGGCCAGGGAAACCAATCGTCTGGCCATCGAGGGAAGGCGGATCGCAAGCGTCGTTCCCAGCGTAAAAGGGGCGCTTTCAGGGCAGAAGGACGAGGCCCTGGGAGCTTTCTACTTCACGCTGGCCAATGATTCGCACAGCCATGGAACGGTCACGCTCTTCGTGTCAGATGAGAAAGGCGTGACCTACAAGCTGTTGCTGGTTCCTCGTCCGATCGCAGGCGAGGAAATCATCATCCGTCCCCCAGAGGAGAAGGAGCGGCAGGCCCCGGTCGCCAGGACCGATGAGACGGGACGCGCCCTGTCCTATCAGCGCCGGATCAAGGATCTGATGCTGATCATGGCAGACGAGAGCCTGGCGAACAGCATCCAGCCCGTGGTGGTCAACAAGGAGGTTCCTCTCTGGAAGGAGGGGCGTTTGGTCCTGCTGTCGAAGTACCCGGAGGGGGAGCTGGTTGGAGAGAAGTACCGGCTGACCAACGTTTCCCAAGCCAACATGCTCCTGGTTGAGCAGGAGCTGTACCGACGCGGTGTTCGTGCGGTTGCAATCGACCGCCATACCCTCGCACAAGGCGATAGCACAGACATCTTCATCGTTCGGGAGCGTCGGGGCGATGAGTGATCCAAACAGCAAAACCAAGCAGCGACAGCTCCTCATCCTGACGGTCGGTGTCGGAGGCGTTGCTCTGATCGCCCTCGTTGGCATGTTCCTGTTTGACAGCCAGCCAAGTCAGCGCCGCGAAGAACGACGAGCGTCAATATCGCTGCGCCAGGAACTCTCGACGACCGAGACGCCTGGCGGGCGCATCAGGCTGCGCAGGAGAAAAACAACGAGATCCAGATCAATGAGGTCAAGGCCCTTCTCAGGGCTCAGGAAGAACAAAGCCAGAAGCTGAGAAGGGAGCTCGATGCGCTGAAGGCCATCAGTCGAAGCGCTGCTGCTGCCCCTGATCCATCCGTTTCTGCGCCGCCTCCGCCGCCGAAAGAATCTGTCACTACGCCACCAAAGCCCAGAAGCGAAGCCTCATCCCTTGTGATGCCAACCTCTGGCTCTGTGCTGGAAAAGCCGCTTCCCATCGGTAACGGACTTGGCGGAAAGCAGATCCTTGAACCGCCCACCGGCCGGGGCAGGGCAGGGACGCTCAATCAACCTCTGGAGCCTGTGACCTTGCCAAAGCGTGAGGTCGAGATCATCACTTTCGGCTCGGCAGGATCTGCTTCTAAGGCTGCCGGCTCTGCTGACGAGAAATCCAGGAAACTTGCAGCTTCGGGAGATCGATCCGGACAGCGGGAGCGCATCGAGTTCCTGCCTGCCGGCTCGTTCGTGAGGGTGGCGATGCTCAACGGTGTGGATGCGCCCACGGGTGGGCAGGCGCAGTCAAACCCATTGCCAGTGGCCTTCCATGTGCTTGACACCGCCAACCTCGCCAACAAGCACCGCCTGGATATCCGTGACTGCCGGATCATCGCCTCGACCTGGGGAGACCTGTCCTCGGAGCGAATGATGGGGCGTACCGAAACCCTCGCCTGCATCATCAATGGCGAGTCCGTCGAAATGGCTATCAAGGGGCAGGTGATCGGTGAGGATGGCAAGGCCGGTGTACGTGGTCGCCTGGTCACGAAGCAGGGTCAGTTGCTTGCCAATGCGCTGTTTGCGGGTGCCCTGAGTGGCATCGGCAGGGCTGTGCAGTCCTCTTCCATCTCGACCAGTACGGGGGCTGGAGGCATTACTCAGGTTCTTGATCCAGACCGGGTCGGGCAAGCGGCCATTGGCGGCGGGGTAAGCAGTGCGAGCCAGCAGCTCGCTCAGTATTACCTGAAAGCCGCAGACAAGCTCTACCCGGTTATCGAAACCGATGGGGGGCGGACTGTCGAAATTCTTATCACAAAAGGTGCTGTTTACAGTGGCAGCGCACTTGTCAAGGACGACTATCGGGGCCTGCTGAAGCGCTCCGGAGTCAATGCCCGGAGGTCTCTGAATGATTAAGACGTTTCTGGCCGCGATTCTGATCACCGTGACGGCTGGGCCAGCACTGGCGCAGGAGCGTGATGACGAGGTTTCCGAGGCGACCTTGCAGAAGTTCAAGACGATGTACCCCAACACGAACTTCCGGGGGATTCGCAAGAGCAAGATCCCTGGCATCTATGAGCTTCGGATGGGGGAAAACGTTGCCTATGCTGATGAAAGTGGCCGCTATTTCATCTTCGGCCATCTCTTTGACATGCAGCAGCAGGTAGATCTGACAGCCCAAAGCAAGCGTGCCGGCAGAAAGACGGAGTTCCCCTCCAAGTACCTGGACAACGCCATCAAGACGGTCAAAGGCGATGGAAGCCGGGTGCTGGCGGTGTTCAGTGACCCTGACTGTCCGTATTGCCGTTCTCTGGAACGGGAGCTTGCACGTCTGGACAACGTGACGATCTACACCTTCCTCTTTCCGCTCGAAACCATTCATCCAGAGGCCAAGACCAGGGCGATCAGCATCTGGTGTGCGACGGATCGGGAGAAGGCATGGCATGACCAGATGTTGTCCGGGATGAATCCGAAACTGTTGGCATGTGAGAACCCGATCAACGACAACCTGCTGCTTGGCTCGCGCCTTGGCGTCTCGGGAACACCGACCCTGATCGCGTCCGACGGCCGCATCATGCCTGGCTCAGCGCCTGCTGAGCGCATTGATAAGTGGCTGGACGCCACCAAGCCTGCCGTGAGTGACAGCGCCAAGAAAGGAGTAGCTCCATGAAGCAGAACAAGAAAGCGGCTGTTGCCATTGTCGCGGTGATGGCGCTATCAGGCTGTGTCAGCATGTCTGGCTACGATGCCAAGTCGGAGTTTGCCTGCAAGGCACCGGACGGGGTGCTGTGCGAGTCGATGAGTGGGATCTATGCCAATGCAGAGGCCCATAACCTGCCGGGCCAAAGGGGCCGAGGGGCGACCAAGCCCGTGAGCACAGTGGCCTCTGTCAAATCTCATCAGTCGGTGATGACGACGCCTATCTACTCGGGGACGCCCATACGTAGTGCGCCCCGTGTGTTGCGGGTCTGGTTCGCTCCCTGGGAGGACACCGATGGGGACCTTCATGACCAGAGCTACGTTTACCTGCCCATCGATGGGGGACGCTGGCTGATCGAGCACAACCAGCGCCGCATCAGGGATACGTACCAACCGGTCAGACCTCCTGCCAACTGGAACAAGCCTCAGACGGGCTCCTCACAAGTGGGGCAGGGGCGTGCTGGGACGGACAGAACCCTGCAAGAGCCTGCATCGCGCGGAGAGGCAATGGGTGAACATTCGTCGATACCGGAAGGTGTTCATCAGGAACGAATGAGCCCGGAGCAGGCGGCTCAGCTCATGAGCGGGATCGTGCGGCCTGGTGGTGCGGTTCAGGAAAACGAATAACCGCGTCAGACGGATCAGACCAACAGGGAACAGGGCTCACAAATGCAGGAAACAGCGATGGATCGGCTCAGGGGGGCTGCGTCACGGTTCTGGAATGAAACCGTGCTGGGCAACACCTCTGACATCGGAAGCAAGCCTGCGCCTGTCGAAGGCGCCGATGATGTGGCTCGCCTGTATGGGTTGCACAGCATCCTTCGGTATGACCAGTATGACCCTGATAAGGAGATGTTCTATAACGACACCTCGGTCGGGTTCTGCTTTGAGGTGATTGCACAGACCGGCGCTGATGAGCAGATGGCCACCCGTCTGAATACGATCTTTACCCCGGTTCCTCCCGGGTATGGCATTCAGTGGTGCATGTTTGGTGGCACCAATCTGGCTTCGCAGTTCGATGCATACCAGTCGTTGCGAGATATCGCTGTCGAGCGGGAGCTGACGACCCCATTCTTTCAGGATCTTGCCAGGCGCCGTGTCGATTTCATCAACAAGACACGGGGGAAGTCGCTATGGCCTAGTGAAAACTACGTAGTCAAGAACATCAGACTGGTGTTTTCCGTCACCAAGTCGGGATCCGTCAACGATTCGGCACTCGTTGAGAGCATGTACGAGCTGAGGGAAACCCTCAAGGCATCGCTTCGCGCAGCGAGTCTGCCCGCCTTCACGATGGATGCCGAAGGGCTCATCAACTTCCTGTGGCCCATCCTGAACCCGGAGACCATGTTCAGCAAGGCGGGCGTGCCTGAACTGAGCTATGACGATGGCAAGCCCATCAAGAACCAGGTCACGGCGTTCGGCCAGCATGCTCGTGTCAAGGCCGATGAAATTCTGTTCGGAATGCCCCCCGAGAATGAGGAAGAGCCCGATCAGAGAATCGCTGTGCGCGGGTTTGGCGTGCTGCAGTATCCGAAGAAGAAGGAGCTGTGGCAGATGTCCAACATCATCGGATCTTTCTTCGATGATGTGTTGCAGTATCCCTGTCCTTTCCTCGTGTCCGGGGGCGTGTTCACGCTGGATCCGAATGTGGTCAACAACAAGGCACAGCTGAAGGGGGTCAGATCCAAGCAGAACGCCAAGTCCAAGATGGCCGAGTTCCAGCCCCAGTTGGTGGCTCAGGCACATGACTGGGAGATCGTGACCCATCAGTTGAATAACGGCGGCACCATGTGTGAGCTGTATCGCACGTTGCTCCTGTTTGCGCCGAAGAGGGCGATCAATCGTGCGAGCCAGACGGCCATCAATATCTGGCGCAGTGAGGGGTTCCTGATCGCTCCCCTGCAGATGCTGCATCTCTCCACCCTGTATGCCAGCTTGCCGATGACGTTGACGGAAGCGGTGAGGGATGATCTTCAGAAACTACGTCTGATCACGAACAAGACCACGGTCAACGCCGTGGACATGGCTCCCGTGATTGCCGAGTGGAAGGGTAGTGGCGACCCCGTGATGATGTTCTTCGGACGGCGAGGCACCCCGACATTCCTGGACTTCTACAGTAACCAGCAAGGCAACTACAACGTTTTCGTTGCGGGTGTGTCCGGATCGGGCAAGTCCGTGACCATGAACGAGATCATTTCTGCCTATCGGGGCATTGGGGCTCAGGTCTGGGTGATCGACGTTGGCCGAAGCTACCAGAACCTGATTCGGCTTCAGAAAGGGGCTTTCCTGGAGTTCACCCCGAAAACTGACATGTGCATCAACCCGTTCTCCTGGGTTGGTCAGGATGATGAGCTGGACTTCAATGCCGAAATGCGGCTGCTCAAGCCCATGATCGGCAGGATGGCATCCCCCAACGCTCCCTTGAGCGAATTTCAGTATGCCTTGATCGGTGAGGCGATTACAGGGGTCTGGGCTGATTATGGACAGGATACGAACCCGACGCTGATCCGGGATTATCTGCTGAGCAACATCAAGAACGAGACGGGGGCAGCCGAGCGAGTCGCCTATGAGCTCGCAAAGCAGCTGCAGCCTTTCACGAAGGAACGCATCTACGGCAGATTCTTCAACGGCAGGGCCAACATCCGCATGGATGCCGACATGGTTGGTCTTGAGCTTGAAGAGCTCAAGAATGCACCGGATCTTCGCCGGGTTGTGCTCTTCGTGCTGACATCGCGCATTGCGCACGACATGTACCTGACGCGGGACCGCAAGAAGCTCTGTCTGGTTGATGAGGCATGGCAGCTTCTGGGCGATGACAAGGAGACCGCAGAGTTCATCGAGGAGGGCTATCGGCGAGCCCGGAAGTACAACGGGATCTTTTGTGTTGGAACGCAGGGCATCGAAGACGCCTACAAGAATGATGCGGCCCGTGCTGCATACAACAACGCGGACTGGAAGATCCTCCTTCGTCAGGACAGGAAGAACCTGGAAAAGCTGATCGAGGATGGCGTGGTGAACTTCCCGCCCGCCGTCAAGCGCATGCTCCTGTCTCTTCGGACGGAGCGCGGCCGTTTCTCCGAGATGCTGATCTCCTCCCCGAACGGCGATGCCGTGGTTCGACATATCCCGGATCCGTTCTCGTTGATGATGGCATCGACGAACGCCCATGACTTCAACGAGTGCAACGCGCTGGTTGAGCAAGGCTACAGCACGATGGAAGCCATCGAGATCATGGTCGCTCGTCGCACCCCTCCCGAGATGCCTCGCCGGAGAAAGGACGATGTCTGAGATTGTGACAAACCATCGCCCGGAGACTCTTGGGGGACGGGAGTCTTCCGATCTCATCAGAATCGGCATGCTGGTTGTTTTGTCGACCTTCTTTACGCTTATTGTCCTTTCGCCCGTTGCCTACGTGGTGCATCGGAACCTGCCGCCGCACATTGCGACAGTTGATCTTCAGATGCTGGTCGAGGAAAACCAGGATCGTGTCATGAAGGTCATCGCAGGCGGGAGTGAGGTGTCGGACGCTCAGCGTCAGGTGGCAGAGAAACTGGCGGTGGACTTTGCCAGGCGCCTTTCAGATGGCGTTCGTCTGCTGGCTGAAGACTGCCGGTGCGTCATTGTCAACAAGGCGGCTCTGTTGGGGGGCGATGCAGTCGATTACACGGATCAACTGCGGGAGAGGTTGCGATGAGGCACAGCAGGCGCATGCAGTGGCTGGCATGCCTGAGCGTCTGCAGCCTGGCAGCCGCTGCCGTCTTGTCCACACGCTGGGTTGAGTACAGCGTCAACTTCACCACCAGCCTGCCGGGAACCCTGTATGTCATTCGCAAGGGGGAAGCGGTCGCCAAGGGGGATCTGATCGCCTACCGCTGGCATGGTGGCGCTTCCTACCCTGCCGGTTCCGTTTTCATCAAGAAGACGGTGGGTGTTGCGGGGGATCGCGTCAGGCGAGACGGACGTGCGTTCTGGGTCAATGACACCTATGTCGGTGTGGCCAAGACGCATTCAAGGGCTGGGCTGCCCCTGAAGCCTGCTGCTGAGGGGGTGATACCGGCCGGCGAGTATTTTGTGGCGACGCCAAATCCCGACAGCCTTGACTCGCGTTACGCGCTGACAGGCAACGTGCGCCAATCCGAAGTCATCGGGAGGGCGTATGAAGTTTTCTAGGCTGCTGGCGACAGGGCTCATCTTGATGGCCACGCCGCTTGCCAACGGGGCCAGTCTGGGCAGTGTCGGGCCGACCTATCCGATTGGTGAGGAGAGCGCCCTTGAGATGATCATGCGAAGGCTGCGCGACAAGGAGCGCAGTGGCGAACTCAAACTCATGCAGGAGGAAGCCGTCAGACGGTCGTTGCACGGGATCAAGAACATGAAGCCGGTGGACGGGATTACGACCGTGCAGAAGGCGGCACAGCGCCTGATTGACCCCACCGTGACCTATGCCCAGGCCGTGAAGGCAGACGACGGCCGGATCGTGGTTCCTGCTGGCAGCAGGGTCAACCCCCTTGATCTCATCAGCCTCAGCAAGGTTCTGGTCTTCTTCGATGGCAGGGATCCCGCTCAGCGTGATGCGGTGGGCCGTCTGCTTGCCTCCAAGGGCCAGCTCACCGTCAAGCCGATCCTGGTGGCAGGATCGTGGCTGGATCTGACCGCGCGTGGAAACCCAGGTTTTTCTTTTGATCAGCATGGAACGCTCAGCCGCCGTTTCGGTGTGACCGCCGTTCCGTCCGTCATTCGCCAGCAGGGACGCATGCTGCAGCTTGACGAAATCCCTGCGAAGGATCTGCGATGAAGCGCTTTCTGGCCATCCTTGCCATCCTCTTCACGGCGACTTTCGCACGCGAAAGTCTTGCGGGTGTTTGTCAGGGCAAGTTCGCCAATCCCGTGACGGACATCTGCTGGTCCTGCATGTTCCCCATGACACTGGGAGGCCGGCAGACCATGGGCGAGGAGCAGGAAGACACCCCCAACCCGGAGGGCTTTCGTGCAGTTGCATGACGGAGCCGACGATCGGCGTCAAGACAGCATTCTGGGAGCCTGTGCGTCGCGTCGATGTCACCCGGACGCCGTATTGCTTTGTCTCGCTTGGCGGCATGACGATTGATACGGGGATTCACGCTCCGAGGGAGAGGTTCGGCTCAAGTCGGACAACACAAGTCCTCCAGCTACCAGGTTCACTGGTATGTGGATCCGGCGCTCTATTACCTGGAGCTGATGCTGGACGACCCCTGTGTGGATAGTGGCACCTTCGACATCGGCTACATCACTGAGGTCGACCCGAGCTGGCAGGACGATGAACTGACCATGTTGCTCGAACCCGAAACCTTCCTGTTCAGCAATCCGGTCGCACAGGCCGCGTGTGCCGGCGATTGCGTGCTCTCATCGACCGGTTTTGGCAGTAATGAGCTGTTCTGGTGCGCCGGGTGCCAAGGGTCGCTCTATCCCATGAACGGGCATGTACAGGCTCACGTTTCCCATGTCCAGGCGAGCTCCCTGATCGTGCAGCGGATGACTGCAAAGCTGCACCGTCAGTTCCTGATGGAAGGCAGCTCCGGCGAGAGGGGGCTTTGCGGGAACTACATGGAGCCCGTCATGGACAAGACCAACTACAAGTACCAGATGATCTACCCGATTCCCCAAACGGAAAAGATCAATGGCCGCTGCTGCCAACCCTTTGGGCGCACGACGGCCATCTGGGGCGCGGGCAAGAGCTATCCCTACAAGGGCGAGGATTTTGCCTACATGATCTTTCGCAAGAAGAACTGCTGTTCGGGGATGGGTCTCCAATGAGCAGGGCCTGGGTCATTGCCTGCCTGCTGATGGCGGCTTTCGCACGCGAAAGTTTCTCCCAGCCCGTCCATTCCGGGCCCGTCGCGGCCTCTGGCAGTGTGCCCGGTGCGGGACAAGCAGCGGGAGCGGCAGCGTTCCCCAGTCAGTCCGCCATCGAGCGCGAGATGACGCGCCTGGAGTCGGATCGGAAGAATGTCTTTTCTGGTCTGGACGGGAGGGCGGGGCAAGCTCTGCCCCATGTGTTCCCCAACATTGCTACCCCAGCGCCCTCCGGCATCGATATCGAGCAACTGGCCAGGCAGTATGAACAGAAGGCCATGGATCGGCGCTCGGAAGAGCTCATGATCTTTGCCAGCTTCACGATGCCCGAAGCCTCGCTCAAACGCCTGGTCAACCAGGCAAACAGGGTCGGCGCTTCGGTCGTCCTGCGGGGCTTCAAGAACAATTCGATCAGGGAAACGACGCGCGCCATCCATGCGCTGAAAGAGCAGGGCGGCAACGTTCTGGTCAACCCCAATGCGTTCACCAAGTACAAGATCGAGGCGGTTCCGACCTTTGTTCTGACTCGGGCAACAGCTGCCGATGCAGTGGATGAACAAGGGTGCGCCTTGCCAGATACCTATGTGTCTGTGGCGGGTGACGTGTCTCTGGACCATGCGCTCGATGTGGTCTCGCGTCAGTCGAAAGACTTTTCTTCGCTGGCTGAGCGCTATCTGAACCAGTTCAGGGAGAGGCGGCCATGAAACGTCCATTCAGGGTGCTGCTGGCCTGTCTGATGCTGATGGGCGCCGTGCATGCCCAGGGGCAACCAGTTCGCAGCCCTGCGGAAGCCTTTGAGGCTGGCCGGGCCTTTGGCAATGAGGGCAAACAGCAGGCTGGCAGCAGGATTTCCGAAGAGTCGGCGCTCCGGAAATTCCCGGATATCGGTCTTCAGTGCCAGAGTCCGGGCATTTTCAGGGGGGGCAGAATGCGCTGAGCGGCGTGGGCCTGGACAAGCAGGTGGCCTGTCAACAATCAAGAGATGGCAAGGCATACGACCTTCAGGAGTGTGAAGCCATCAACTTTCTCAGCCGCAATCGCGCCGAGCGCCCGCTGTACACGATCGATGCGGAAAATGACCCTCTGATCCGTAACT
>BNJV01003000.1_pt1 | contig 42853 bp, 64 predicted proteins | sample 8540591 | NCBI WGS metagenome assembly BNJV01 (sample SAMD00202457, study PRJDB9452) | human saliva metagenome | host: Homo sapiens
TTTTAAAACTTCATAATCATGAAATCCGGTTAAAGCCAGACATCATAAACCTTTCCTCAATCTATGTCCTACATTTTCATTTTCTACCCCTAATCCCCTTTTTTTCTCTTATATTATACTATATTTTTTAAAACTGTTAATATCTTTTTAATTTATTTTTTTATTTTTTTACAAACTTCCCTTTTTACATACAATATTATTTTAATGACATAAGTCCTAGTCCTGCAGTTATTATATTATTTGTTGTAAAATTTGGAAAATATTTTTACTTCCAAGTGAAACAATCAATAATCCAACTATTATAACTCCTAGTCTTTTTAAAAATATCCAAATGGATTTCTTACAATTTTTCTTTTTCATATACCATCTTATACACTTCGCTCGTTATCATATACATTACAAGCACGAAGTTAAAGCTCTATTGTATAACCAAAATATAACTCCACTCTTTGTAAAATTATTCCTAAAAATTATTACAATTAATAAAAATTATTCCATTTATTTTAAATAATTTTTCACTTCTTTAGGCATTTTTCATTTTCTTTTTTCTCTCCCTTATCTTCCTCTTTATTCATTGTCGTTAATTGTTTTTATTAGCGAATAATATCCGGTAATTGCTCCTAAAAATAAAAATATTACTAATAAAATTGGTTGTTCTTTTTGTAAAATGTATTTTTCAAAAGCAAGTAAATTCCCAACATTACAACTATAGGCTTCAGCTAAGATATACATCATATTTGTCGCCAACAAAAATATTTTTATCATTTTTGATTTCTTTTTCTATTTTTCATTTTTATTTTCATATCTACCTAATTTTTGTTCTACTTCAAAAATCTTTTTCTTCTTCTGTCTTTTCATATCTATTATCATCAATTTTTATTTTTATCATATATTTCATCTTTTTCTTTAGAATTTTCAGTCATTTTTCTCATTCCTTTTTATCATAATAAAAATGAAAAATATTCTGCTTTCTCCAAATTCTGGAATTAGACGCAGTATCATAAATCTCAAATCCATTATTCGTTACTGTTTCAATTATCCAAGTAGGATCATAAATGTATTTATATTGTTTATCATTATATTTTCTAAACAAATTATCATTTTTATCTTGTCTTATAAACAAATCGATTTCAACTAAATGTTTTCTTTTCCCTAGTTGTTCATGTCGCCAAATACTTGTATATTCTTCTTCTTCATCTAAAAATAAATCATTTTTCAAAAATTTCATCAAAAAATGTCCTCCGTTACAGCATCAAAAATTAAAGTCCACCTAAATTTCCTTCACAACATTTCACAAATTTCAAAAACTCTTTTTCATCTTTCAAATAATTAACTGTATCAAAATTACAAATAATATAATCCACTTTTTCATTATGTTTATAATTTTATAATATTTTCTTCTATTAACTTATATTTTTCTCATCACATCTTTTTGTTCTAATTTTTCCCTGCTATTTCAAGCATCTTTTTAGAAATATCAACTCCAGTCACATTATGTCCATCTTTCAATATTCTAAAAATAAATTCTCCTGTACCACACCCTAAATCTAAAACTTTCCATCTTTTATATATAATTTTTAAAAATTTATACCAATTATCATAATCCACATGTTTCCTATAAAAATATCGTATATTTCTGCAAATTCTCTATGTTTCATCTCTTTAAATAATCATTATTTGACTATTTTCTCCTTCCTCTTATTTAAAACTTATCATCGCAGTAGCTCTTCCAGCCATTTTTCCTTCTCTTCTATGTGAATGAAATTTATATTGTCCATTCTTATCTTTTTCACTATAAGTGTCCTCACTCGCTACTATAATATTTTCTTTTTGTATTCCTCAAATTTAACGCTCTTATTTCGTTAAATTTTATATTATCAAAATGATATTTTTGTATTTTCATTAAACCAAAAACTGTATTAATTCACTATTTTCTCCATATTTTTTATAAACTTTTCATCAAAACTCATCTCCTACTTCATAAAATTTATCTTTCATTCCTATTCCAAATGCTACTAAAATATCCTCCATTTTACTTCCATAAGTTTTATTCATAAGTTCAAGTCCACTTTGTAATATTCCTTTAAATGTCCCTGGCCATCCCGAATGCCATACTCAATTACTGCATTTTTATCATACACAAATATCGGCAAAACAGTCTGCATAAAATGTAAAATATTGCAATATCTTTTCTATTTGTTATCAAATCCATCTATATCGCACTCTTTTTCATAATAATATTTGTCCGTACTTTCATCAATCACTTTCACATTATTTGAATGTGTTTGAAAAGCAAAAACCTGTTGTTTCTCATTTGTTTCCAAAATCATCTAATAACTTTTTCTATTTTCAAACTGTATTCCTTCAACTTGATTTTCTAAAGGGCAAAAATCAGACATATTTCCCATATTTTTCGTATAAACTGCTTTTTCTATTCCCCAGATTTTCAAATTCTATATAATAATAATTTTCTTTTTCTACAAACATTTATTTATCTCTCATTCATTTAATTTTATAATTTTTCTCTCTACAAAATATTCTAATAATTTCAACAATAACTTTTATTTTTATTTTCTAAAAATTATTTTCTATTATTCTTTTTGCTTTTTCACATAATCATTTAACATTTCTTTAGTTTTTCAATCCCAAATAAACTAGGATATGTTGTTTTCTCATCATCTGTTGATTCTTTTTCCCAGTTTCCTCAAAACTACCTTCTATCATCAGGATATCATCTTTTATTTGAAATGCTATCCCAATAATTTCTGCAAATTCTAACAATTTTTCTTTCTCCTCTACATTCAATACAATTAACGGTAGTTCAACTGATGCTAACAACAATTTCCCCGTTTTATGATTATGAATATATTCAGCGTTTCTGCTCCTACTGTATTTTCAGACTCCATATCTACAAATTGTCGCCAACCATACCATAAAAATCCAGCAGACCTCTAGATATTTTTTGTATTACTTTCACTTTATCTTTATCTGTTATCTTATTAGAATTTGCCACAATATTAAATGCTTCTGTCAATAAAACATCTCCAACTAAAATAGCTGTCAGCTTCATCATATTTTGCGTGAGGTTGTAAGTTTTCCTCTTCTATACATATCATCATCCATCGGTAAATCATCATGAATTAATGAATAACGATGTATAAACTCTATACCACTGCTATATCTTCCAATTTTTGTATAATTTACTTCAAATAAATCACATATCATATACATTATAATAGGTCTTATTCTTTTCCACCATTCATAACTCCATACTTCGCAAAGCTCCGACAGTCTATGTGGATATTCATATTTTTCAGCATTTTTCTAAATCAACAATTTCTCTTTTTAAATATTCTTTAAACATTTTAGTCCTCTTGTTTTATAAAATATATTTATAGCATTTCAGTTTCGTATATTTGATACAATTCTGAAATTTCTAAAACTAATCTAACTCTTCTGTCTCCATTTTTCCATTTTTCTAAAACTTTTTAAAACTTTACCCTCTCCAGGCTCAAGTAATTTCTCTGACTCTTTTATCAATTTTATTGCTTTTTCATATTCCCATCATTGAACTCATCTAAACTTAACGATTCAGCTTTTCAAATTTTTGTAAAATTTCATCAATTTCTTTTTTATATTTTCTTCCATATGTTTGCTTTTAGCTACCATATTTATTCACTCCTTTTAAATTTCATCAAAATATTTATAAAAATGTAATTATTTATTATAATTTCTTTCATCATATTTCACAAAACGACCCTATTCTATCTTCCATTTTTTCATAAATACTATGTTCCGATATTATAATTCCTTCTTTTTCAAGCAATTCGTTACTATCAATTCCTTTTATTGTTTTTGTAGAAATATTTTCTTATAAGGCGGATCCAAAAATATTACATTAAATTTTTCATTTTTCCTCCTAATATTTCTATCGCTCTATGGACATCATTCTTATAGGCTCTACATCTATTTTTCAGGTCCTATACTATTTATATTTTCAATACACTATCTAAGTGCTTCCGATCTGTCTCATCATTATAGCTCTCTTAGCACCACGACTTATCTTCCAATGCCATATTTCCAGTTCCTGAACACAAATCTAAAAATTTTGAATCTAATATTTTTCTCCAATTATGCTATAAATTGCTCTTTTATTCTTTCTAATGTTGGTCTCGTATCGTGTCCTTCTTGATTTTATTCTTCTATTTTCAAATTCTCCTGCAGTATTCTCATTCAAATTCTCCTATCTATTAAAACTCAATAACTAAATTATTTTCTAGTTTTCATTTCCTATTAACAGTTCATATTCTTTATATTTTGAATTTTTCTATTTCTTAAATTTATAATTTTTATAATTTATATTTTTATCTAAATCTGATTTATTTAATATTTTTACATAAAATATTTTTACTTCATTTTTATTATTAAAATTTTCCACTAAATCAAATGTATAAATAAATTTTTATTTTTTCAAATTCTGTATTCACTAAATCGTAAGAAACATTCACTTTACCTTTTTATTTGCTTTTATTATTTTTGAAATAGCAAACCATTCTCTTTCAATATTATCATTTATTTGATTTTCATATCTTGAAAACTAATTAATGCTCTTAAATTTTCAGTTTTTATAATCAGAATAAAACTGTATATTTTTTATATATCTACCTTTTTCAGCCTTATTTTTCTTTTATCTACATATATATGTTGATTTTTATATTATATTTCCCAATATTCTTAAAAAGTATAATCTGTATCTATTTTTATACTTTTATCTTTATTTATTATTATTGTCAAATCTTCTCTTTCAATACTTAAAGGCTCTTGTCTTACAATTTTTTAAATTACCAACCGATAAAAATCTACTTATTTCTGTTTCATTCGCATTTACAAAAATTGAAAAATAAAAATAAATTTATTAATAATATTTTTATATATTTAAACATTATTCTCCTTAATTAATTTAATAAATAAACATACTATCACCAAAGCTATAAAATCTATATTTCTCTTTTATCAGCTTCTTCATAACTTTTCAAATACAAACTCTTTTCCACCAAACGCAGAAATTAACATAATCAATGTTGATTTTGGTAAATGAAAAATTTGTTATTATTCCATCTACTACCTTAAATTTATAATCTCCATAATAAATATACTCGTGTCTCCTTCTTTTTGTTTCCAACAATTCCATCTTCATTAACTACTGATTCCAAAGTTCTTACAGATGTTGTCCCTACCAATTATTCTTTGATTATTTTTAGCTTTATTAATTATATCTGCAGTCTCTTTAGGTACTCTATAACTTTCACTATGCATATTATGTTCTAAAAATATTTTCTACTTGAACAGGCCTAAAAGTTCCAAGTCCCTACATCTAAAAATACTTCAGCAATAGTTATTCCTTTTTCTCGTATTTTTCAAGCAATTCTTCTGTAAAATGAAGTCCTGCCGTTGGTGCTGCTACTGATTCTCCTTCTTTTGCATACACTGTTTGATATCTATTTTTATCTTCCAATTTTTCAGCAATATACGGAAGGAGCATTTCCCCAATCTATCTAATATTTCTTCAAATCTACCTTCAAATTCAAATTTTTAAAACTCTATTTCCATCTTCTTTTTATCTCTACTAATTCTGCACTCAATTCATCTGAAAATATAATTTTTGTCCCAATTTAATTTTTTGCAGGTTTTCAATAATACTTCCCATGTATATAAATCATACTCTTAAGTACATTCCATAACACTGCCTGTTTCTTTTTTCCCCAAAACAATCTAGCAGGTATACCTTTTGACGATTTATAACTAAAACATCATTTTCAAAAATCTATAATATTAAAAATTTTTATGCTCTCTAGTTTTGTTGATCTAACACTAATAATTTTTGAATGATCTCTCGGCTCTACTGCATGTTGTGCTATCAATTCTTCTGGTAAAATTAAAATCAAATTCTTTTTATATTCATATTTGTTTTCTCTATTTTTATAAGTATCTACTCTATTATGCCATCCAACTAACCATTGAGTTTCATTTCTTGGTACATTCAACCTCTATTTGTTAAAACTTCTTTTTGCTACATCAGAAAAATTCACTTACTGCACTTTTCTCCACTTGAAGTTCCACGCATATTTTTCTAATACTTGTTTTTCAATCCCCAACCTTGATTGTTGTAAGACGATGAGGTTGCAATCCCCCTCTCCTTTAAAAATTCATAATCTATTAATGCATACAATCCATTTTTGAATTTGCTACTCTATAAAATTGCATTTTTATATTTTCTCCATTTTTCTGATGCTTTTAACCATTTTTCTAGAAAGATCTTCTAATCTATTAAAAATATACAAAATTTGAATATCTCTTGTATTATCAAAAATTTATTAACTCTTCTATTTCAGCATCTCCATTAGATTTTTCTATCAATTCTGCTCTATTTTTCCAAAGTGCAAATCTATTTTCTGATAAAAGTTTTGGTAATTCTACCCTTTTTCTTTATAAAAATTGCACAAGTCCAGGTAAAGATTCGCCAAAAATTCCATTTTGAAAGCATTTGATTTTGCCCAAATAAAATGACCGACTCCTAATGAAGGAAAATTTTCTCCACTATTCCATACAACTAAATTTTCTCTTTTCCCACCAGTTTCATTTTCTATAAATTTTCTGCAATTTCCATTAATTCCCCCATTTGAAATCTTTAAATTTGATTTTTCCTCTATTTATTGCAAAATTTGAATCTATCATTTTTATTTACATTTTTACTATATAAATTTTTCATTCTTTTTCATTGTAATAATCTTTTATTAATAAATCTAAAACATCATTTGCAAATACTTGATTAACTAACATTAAACAAATTAAAATTATTATGCTCTCATTTTTTTCCAAAGCATGTTTCCCTCACTATTTTCTCTGCTACAACGACTCTGTCTCAGTCCTTGTAAAATCTTTAATTATTTCAATTTCTTTATATCCTTTATTTTCCATTATCATTTTTAACTTTTTCCCCTTGTTTATACCCTATTTCAAATAACAAATACCCTTCTTTTTGTAAATAATCATATCCTTTATCACATATTTCATTATAAAAATATAATCCTTCATTTTCAGCAAAAAGTCTTCTTCCGGTTCCCTAAGTCAATGTATTTTTCTGACATCACATCTATTTCATCTCGAGATATATACGGCGGATTAGAAAGTATTATATCAAATTCTTTAAATGACACATTTTTCAAATAAATTTGATTTTACAATTTTTAATATTTTTGCTTTTAAAAATTTCTCTATTTTTGTTGATATTTCAATCGCAACATCCGATACATCAATTCCAAGAACTTTTGAATTTTTCTATTTCTAATGCCATAGTTATTCCTATAACACCACTTCCTGTCCCAATATCTAATATTTTAGGAACTTCTATTTTTATCTTTCACTATATTTATCGCTTTTTCAACTAAAAATTTCTGTATCTTGTCTTGGTATTAACACACCTTTATTAACATAAAATTTTTCTGCCGTAAAATTCTTGTTCATTAAGCAAATACTGTAAAAGGTAACTTATCTTTTGCTATTTTCTTTAAATATTCTCTAATTTTTTCAATATCATTATTACTAATAATTTCTCTATATTTTGTAAATAACATCATTCTATCTACATTCAAAATATTAGAAATTATAATCTCTGATAAGTTTATTTTTCCTCCACATTATTTTTCTAAATATTCTATACTTTTTCAAGTAAAACTTTTACAGTTTTATTACTTTCACTCTCTTTTTATCATTATATTCAATATTTTCTAAAATTTCTAATTCTTTTTTCTCTACATCGTCAATTGAATATTTTTTGACATTTCTATAAAGTCATTTAACTTTTCCTTATTTGTTCTAATTCTTTTTCAGTCAAAAATCCTTTCAAAATTGGCATAAAAGCATTATTCTCTCTATATTAAGAATTTCTGATAAAAATTTTTCTACAATAAGTCTTGCGTCTTTAATTTCTTTTTCTAAATAATTAACTGATTTGTTTAATATATCTAGCAAATTATTCATTATCACCAACAGCTTTTCAGTAATTCTGCTTGATCAAATGCAATTAAAGCATCTATTATCTCATCGATATCTCCATCTAACACTCCATCCAATCTATGTAATGTTAATTTAATTCTATGATCTGTTACTCTTCCTTGAGGGAAGTTATATGTTCTTATTTTTTTCTGATCTATCTCCACTTCCAACTTGTGATCTTCTTTCACTTTCAACTTCTTTTCTTTGTTTTTCATATTCCATTTCATATAATTTTGAGGCTAGTACTTTCATTGCTGCTTCTCTATTTTTATTTGCGATCTTCCATCTTGTGATGTAACTACAATTCCACTCGGTTTTATGCGTAATTCTTGCAGCTGAATCCGTAGTATTTACATGCTGTCCACCTGCTCCACTTGATCTATATGTATCAATTTGTACAAATCACTTTGGATTTATTTCTACTTCACTCACATCTTCAATTTCTGGTAATACTGCAACTGTTATTGCTGAAGTATGTACTCTCCCTGATGACTCTGTAGCTGGAACTCTTTGAACTCTATGAACTCCACTTTCAAATTTTTAATCTTGAATAGCTCCATTTCCTTTGATTAAAAATGTTATCTCTTTTAATCCACCAACACCGATTTCACTTTTATCTGTATTTCTGTTTTCCATTTGTTTCTTTCAGCGTATCTTGTAAACATTCTAAATACATCCGCAGCAAAATAAAAGCTGCCTCATCTCCACCTGCTCCTGCTCTAATTTCCATAATTACGTTTTTATCGTCATTAGGATCTTTTGGAGTAATAAAATTTTTCAATTCATCTTCTAATGATGCATTTCATCTTCAATTTCTTTAATCTCTTCCAACATCATTTCCTTCATTTCAGCATCTTTTTCTATTTTTAAGTCTTCTTTTAAACTTATCATTTCATTTTTCTAGTTTTATAATAAGTATATATACAACTTCATCAATACTATTCAACGCCTTATTATATTCCATTATTTTTCGGATCTTTCGTAACTTCTGGATCCATTAATAAATTTGTTAATTCCTTATGTCTTAGCACAACATCATCTAATTTTTGAAACATATATTTTTCACTCCTACTTTCGCTTTTTATTACTATATTTATTCTAGTTATTATATCATATTTTTACTTTTTCAATTATAGAGTAATCCTCTATAATATCAATTACAAGTAAAATTGTTCAACTTTAAAACATTTTTCTTTTTATATTCATATTTCATTATTAATTTATAAAAACTACATTTCAAATCTTTCCGTTTTTATTTAAGTTTTGAAATGTAGTATTCAATTATTTAATTTTTAATAAAGTACAATTTTTATTTTAACTATACTCAATATAATCGGTATTACAATAACAAACAGTATTGTACTAGTCATTACGACATTTGTCGCATTTTTCATCTCCCTTTAGCTCCGTGAACTAGTATTGGAAGAACTGCAAAATACTGGTGCTGCCGTTTGTATCATATATGTTTGTCTATCTAGCTGCGTAAAATCTCCTGAAATTACAGTGCTAAAAAGTATTAATCCCATCATAACTACGGGAGAAAATACAAATCTAAAGAACAACGCTAAAATTGTATCTCTATCAAAATGTATACTATGCAATCCTGCATCAGCTAAAAACAATCCCAATATACATAAGTGATAACAGTGTTACAATATTTCCTAAATATCCTAATGTTGACAATACAAAAATCAGGTGTTTCAATTTTTATAAATATGAATATTAATGCTACAATAAATGCTAACAACGAGGGGAGACATCAATTTTTCCAATTAAAATGTCCTTTTTCTAGAGCTTTATCATTTACATAAATTGGATCATTGTTTATAAAAATAAACTCCCAATGTCCATATTGAAACTGTATTTGTTACTAATAAATTAAATAATAGGGCATGCTAGGCTCTCCCAAATAATGCTATATTTAACGGCATTCCAATAAATATAGTATTTGCATTTACGACAGCATTTATAAAAACACCTCTTCTACCAGGTCTTATTTTAAATATTTTTAACCATTAATACTGCAACAATATACCCTAAAAATTGATGATGCAAATGTATATAATAATCTGTCCGATAATTTTATCAATTTATCTAATTCCAAATATTTTTGAACTGAATAAAACATACTGAAGCAGGTAGTGCAATATTTGTTATAAGTTTTGAAACATTAGCACTAAAACTATCATGAAACCAATTCTTTTTCTTAACACATACCCCAATGAAATTATAAATATTATTCCAAAATATACTTTTTAACGATGTTAAAAATATCATTTTTATTCCTTCTTTCTACACAATTAAATTTTTATAAAAATCTATTTATTTTTATAAAAATCAAAAGAAAGAAATCTTTTCAGACCCCTTCCTTTAAATATTCTATTTTATTTTATCCAACTCATTAATTTTCTTAATTCTGCTCCAACTTTTTCAAGTTCATGTTTAGCAAATTCTTCTCTTTTCGCTTTTTAAGAACAGTTGTCCTGCTTTTGAATCAGCTAAGAACTCATCTGCAAATTTACCTGATTGAATATCTTTCAACACATCTTTCATTCTTCTTTAGTTTCTGGAGTTATAATTTCTAGGCCGTAGTATAATCTCCATATTCTGCTGCTATTTTGAAATTGAATTTCTCAGTAGCCAATCCACCTTCATAAATTAAGTCTCACGATTAATTTCATTTCATGTAAACATTCAAATAAGCATTTACCGGATCGTGCCAGCTCAGTCAACACTTCAAATCCTACTTTCATTAACTCTACAACTCCACCACATAAAACAGCTTGTTCTCCAAATAAATCAGTTTCTGTTTCTTGTTTTAAATGTAGTTTCTAGTATACCTGCTCTTCCACCACCTATAGCTGAAGTCCGGCTAAAGCTATTTCTTTTGTATCTCCACTAGGATCTTTTTCTACTGCTATTAAACATGGAACTCCACTTCCTTCTTGGAAAGTTCTTCTATCTAAATGTCCCGGTGGCTCTTTGGTGCAACCATAAATACATTTATATCTTCTCTTGGTACTCATTTTATTAAAATGAATATTAAATCCATGCCCAAATCCTAAGTAGCTCCTTCTTTTAAGTTTGACTACATCTGCTGCATATGTATCAGCTTGTAATTCATCTGGAATTAATATCATTACTATGTCTGCATTTTACCGCTCAGCTGTTTCTTTTTACTGTAAATCCAGCTTCTTCAGCTACTGACCATGATTTTGATCCTTTCTTAATCCTACTTGTTCATCTCGTTTTCTTTTAAGTTTAATGAATGTGCATGTCCTTGTGATCCATATCCTCATCACTGCTTATACCTTTTAAGTTATCTAAATTACAATCAGCATCATCATAAACTGTTGTTCCTAAAATATTTCCTGCCATTAATTTGTTCCTCCATCTTTCTATTTTACATATTATAATATTTCAATTATAATTAAATAATAATTATTTATAGTTTAATATATATATCTTTATTTGTTATTGAGTGAAGTTTTACAAACTCACTAATAATCTATTATATTCAAAATCCATAAAGCTATAACTGGAGAAATATTCTATTGCACATTACCTATTGGTATTATAACTTTAAATATTCTCAAATACGGATCTGTAAGTTTTCTAATTGTATTAAAAATCTGCATTTTATACATTGGATCAACCCAAGATCCCAAAACATATAATAATTGAGATTGAATAAAAATCTATTATTTTATAAAATATTGATAACATAGATTTTCTTTCTTATTCTAAATTTATTTTATTTTTAATTTAAAATATTTATTTTATTAAAATTTCTTTTGATTTCTATAACATATTCTACACCTGACTGAATTGTTAATACTAATGGTATTAACATTAAAAATATTATTTACAATTCCACTTGTGGGTAATAAAATCATAATAGTCAAAGCTATCATGTGTCGTTGTTTTCCATTTCCCTAATGTTTCTGCTGCTCTAACAACCTCTGCTGCTACAATCGATCTTAATCCTGTTATTAATAATTCTCTAAAATTATAATTAAAACAATCCACAAACTAAGCCTATCATATTTTGTGAAAACAACCATAGCTGAAAATTACTAAAGTTTATCTGCTAAAGGATCTATTAATTTCCCTAAATTTGTAATCATATTATATTTTTCTCGCTATTTTTCCATCAAAATAATCTGTAATTGCTGCTCCTACAAATATGCATTGTGCAATCAATCTTATAAATACTTTCAAAAAGCCAAATTGTCTGTTGTCAATCCCAACTGTATTATTAACACAAATGGAATTATTAAAATCATTCTCAACATCGCTAATTTTATTAGGTAAATTCATAATTATCTCCTATTTTTGTTATTTCAAAATATCTCCATTCTTCCACTTCATTTCATTTTTATATTTACAAACTCCATACTCTGAACCTGCATAAGTTTTTCTTATTTCAAATTTCTTACCTAAACAATATTTTTGGAAGAGGAGTTGCTTCCCCTTTTTCATTTTTAGAAATTGATGTGCAGATATTAAAATTAATAATCAAACTTATTACTAATATCACTTTATTTTTGTTTCCATTTTTCCTCATCAGTTAGTAACGCTTTTCATACTTAAATTAAATTTATTTTCATCTCTACAGTTATTACTTACTTTTACAATTTGACCTTCTTTAAAACATCTTCAACTTTAGCTACTCTTTTTATTACTAACTTTCTGAAATATGTACTAATCCTTCTTTTCCTGGTAACACTTCTACAAAAGCTCCAAATTTAGCAAGTTTGTAACTTTTCCTTCATAAACTGCATTCAACTCAACTGATTGTGTTTGAAGTTTAGCTAATTCTAACGCTTTTTCATCATTTCAGGATCTTTTCCATAAATTGCAACACTTCCATCATCTTCAATATCAATCGAAACTCCTGCTTTCTCAATAATTGATTTTTATCATTTTTCCACCATATGCAATAATACAGAAATTTCGTTAGGATCTATTTTAACATCCTCAATTTTTGGTGCATTTTCTGAAACTTCTGGTCTTGGTTTTGCTCATAACTGTTTTCCATTTTATCAATGATAAATAATCTTCCTTCAAAGTGCCTGTCTTGAGCAATTTCCGACGATTTCTCTCGTAATCCTCCTATTTTTATATCCATTTTGATTCAGTTATACCGTTTCTAGTTCCTGCCACTTTAAAGTCATATCTCTAAAATGATCTTCTAATCCTGAATATCAGTTAATATGTAAATGTGCTTCTCTACAAGTCCCATCGCAATTCCCCGCAACAGTAGATTTTATTGGCACTCCTGTTGCACATTAATGCAAGCGACCCTCACAAATACTCGCTTGTGATGATGATCCATTTGATTCTGTAATTTCAGAAACTAATCTTACAGTATGATGGAACTTATCTTGTGATGGCATTACATATTTTAAAGCTCTTTCAGCTAAATTTCCATGTCCTAATTCTCTTCTTCCCGGAGCTCTCATAAATCCAGCTTCACCTACTGAATACGGTGGAAAATTATAATGTAGAAGAATTTTTAGTCGTTTCTCCTTCCATTAAATCCACAATTTGTTCATCTTCTTTACTTCCTAAAGTTGCAACAACTAAAGCTTGTTTCTCTCTTGTAAACAATGCCGATCCATGTGGCATTGTTGAAAGTATCAATTCCACATCTAAAGGTCTTATTTCTGTTGTCGTTCTTCCATCTGCTCTATATTTTTCATATAAAATTTGCATCTCTCACAACTTTTCTCTATATCGTGATAATACTTTTAAATACTTTTTCTAATTCTTCCCGAAATTCTCTTCCTTCCAGTTCCAAACTCTTGCAACAAATCCTTCAAATAATTCTACTTCTAAATTATCAGTGCTATATTTTTCTAATTTCCCCGGAACCATTATTGCTTCTTTTACCCTTCCAACAAAATTATCTAAATATTCTTTTACTTCTCTATCAACTTCAGCTTTTTCAAATTCATATTTTTATCACTTCAAATTGTGATAAGAATTTATCTTGCTCAGCTACAAATTTCTTTAATTCTATCGTGTCCAAAACATTATCGCTTCTAACATCACTTCTTCTGAAACTTCTTTTGCTCCAAACTACTACCATCGTTACCATCTTTTGTTCCAGCAACTGATAAATGAACTTCTGATTGCTCTAATTGTTCTTCAGTTGGATTTAAAATATTCTCCATCTATATAACCTACAGTCACTCCCGCTACAGTTCCCACAAATGGAATATCTGATAATCCTAACTCAACTGAAACTCCTATTGTTGCCAAGTTTTTCCGGTTTAGTTTATTCCATCAAATGACATTACAGTAATTACAATATGTACTGCATTTAAAAATCCTTCTGGAAATAACGGTCTTATTGGTCTGTCTACTAATCTTGAAATTAAAAATTTCATCAGTTGAAGGTTTTGATTCTCTTTTTATAAATCCTCGAAATTTCCCTGAGCATAAAAATTTTTCAATATAATCAACTGTTAATGGAAAAAGTCTTGACCATCTTTTACATCTTTACTTCTTGTTGCAGTAACTAATAAAACTGTCCCTCCAGCTGATTTACTGCTGATCCCTCCAGCTTGTCTTCAATTTTCCTGTACTTATTTTTTTATTTTTGATTTCCCTACATTAAATCCATAAACTCTTTCATCAAACATAATTTCCTCCTATTTTTTATTTCAAGAGGAGCAAATATATAAAATTTTCTCATTTAAAAAGAATATTTTTAATATAAATATTATAATGTAATATAAAAAGAAAAATTTTACAATTACTTACTCTAAACACCTTCTTGTCTATTACCGTAATTATATCATTTTTCTTATTTTTCAAATTATTGTTCTTTTTATCATGCTTGCAAAATATATTTTTCTGTTATACTAATTATTGAAATTTTTATAATTATACTTTTTATAAAAGTATTAAACATTTAAAATAAGAAAGAATTAAAAATAGTATACATTTAAACAATATTTTTACTTTTATTTATAAACTTGACTCTTTTTATAATTTTTTATAAAAATGCACCTCTTACAGAGCAACAAAATTTCTTTATAAATATTTTCAAAACGAACAAATTGATAGTTTTTCCATTTTATTACTAAATTTGGTGAAGGTTATTTAGAACTTATTCTTGCTTTTTTTATAATTTGTATATCATTATTTCAAAAATATAAAATCACAAAAAATCCATTCAAATTTTTATTTTATTTTTTATAATCAACTTTTTCATTCAATTGACTGTAAATATTTTTAAAAATATTATTTGGTAGACTAAGACCTTATGTTTTCAGCGCATCAAATGGATTTTTGGTATATTTTTACTTAATAAAAATAATTTATTATTTAATTCTAATTATTTTTCATTCCTTCGGGTCACTACAATTACTATCTGAGGGAACAATTTGGTTTTTATTTTTCTTTAAAAACAAAATAAAGTATATTTTATTCCTTTAGAATTTTAGTTGGAATAAGTAGAATTTATTTAGGTTTCCATTGGTTTTAGTGATGTAATGGCAAGTGTTATACTTTCTATATAATAGTAAGAATCTTAAACCGTTATTTAGTAAATAAATAATTATATTTATTTTTAATTTTTAAACTGTACTAAAAATCTTGAACATAAGATTGAGGTGCAGTTTTTCTATGAGTAAATTAAATAATAAAAATTATTTTTTTAAAAATAAAAGGATTAAATTCTACTTTTTATAGAATTTAATCCTTATTAATAAATCAAATTAATTTGTCCAACTATTCGGGTTAGAACAAAAATTTTTATTTAGTTATATCTAATACAACTGTTTTTTCCTCTTCCGCATTTCCATCTTTTTACCTAAATTTGAGTAATCATCGTAGTTAGAAATAATTACAGGTGTAATAATTGAACTAGCATTAGCTTTTTAAAAATTCATAATCATATTTTGATTAATGGAGTTCCTCTTTCTACTATATCTCCTTCATTTACTAATCTTTCGAATCCTTGTCCTTCTAATTTTACTGTATCCATTCCAAAGTGAACAAAAATTTCAATTCCTGCTGAAGTTACAATACTAAAAGCATGATTTGTTTCAAAGATTTTTCTAATCTTCCCGCAGCTAGCGCTACCATTACTCCCTGATTCAGATGGTTCTATAGCTTCTCCATCTCCTACCATTTTTGTGCAAATACTTCATCAGGCACTTCTTCTATCGGTAATATTCTCCTGAAATTGGAGCTAATATTTTCCCTTCAAATGCTTGAACTTTTTCTTCTTTATTTTTTCTTTTAAAAATCAAATAATCCCATTACAGACCTCCATATTTTATTTCGTTTATTTTCTAAAAATCTTATCATAATTCTATAAAATAGTCAAATTTTATTTCGCTATCTCAGACAAAAATAATTCCACCTGCAACAGAAACATTTTAATGAATTTATTTTGCCCTTTTTAGGTGAATTTTTTACAATCTTATTACAATGCTCTCTAACTTTTTTCTCATTCCATTTCCTTCACTACCTAAAACTAAACAAACTTTATTTGGGTAATCTTCCTCATAATAATATTTTTCTCCATTAGACTTTCAGCTCCATAAACTGTATACCCATATTTTTTTAAATTTATCTATCGTATCAGCAATATTCGTAACTTTTTTATTATATCAACATGCTCTATCGCTCCAGTTGATGATTTTTACAACTGTTTCAGTTACTTTCACATTGTTTCTATCTTGATTACAATTCCATCAACCCCAAAAACATTCTGCACTTCTAATTATTGCACCAAAGTTCCTTGGATCTTGTATTTGATCTAATATAACAACTATTGATTTATCTTTTCTAAGTACTTTTTCAAAAATTCAATAAAAATCTACATAGTAATCAAACTCGGAAACTAAAGCAACAACTCCTTGCGAATTTTTCAGTCCTTCTATCCGTATAAAAATACTTTTATATTTCTTCTACTCGCTAAAGTTAAAATTTCTTTAATTGTATCTTTTCTAATTCCTTTATAAATTTCTAATTTTTCTACGTTTCTATCTGATCTTAATACTTCTAGTACTGGATTCATTTCAATTATTTTTCCATAACTTCTCCTATTTTTAATCTTTATATTTTTTTGTTATCTTATTTTATCATTTTTACTAAATTAACAAAAATATTATAAATTTCGTTATTTTTCATTATTTTGTCCTGGTGATGACTTTTATCACTTTTGCACTTTTAGTATAAACTGTATCTTCCACACCCATTTTCATGTTCACAAGTCTAGCTACAACAAAAAGTAATCCGACAGTCTATTTATATATTTTTTGTCCTACCGGATTCACTAATTCATCTCTTTAATTACGCAACTATTCTTCTTTCCAGCCTTCTTGTCATTGTTCTTGCTTGATGAAATAAAAGCTGAAACTTTATGTCCACCCGGAATTATAAATTTTTTCTAATTTGGGTAATTGTACTCCATACTCATCTATTTTATTTTCTAAAAATTCTATCATATCATGGTGTTTGTTTATAAGGTCTTAATTCTTTAGGGTGTTGCCAAATCACTTCCACAATCAAATAACTGTTGCTGAATTTCTTCACTTCATCTATTAAAAATTTTTAATTGTTCACACTCTCTCATCTCTGCAACTATTAACCCAACTAACAGAACATAACTCGTCCATCGTTCCATACAACTTCGACTCTTACATTCGTTTTACTTACTGTGTCCCCACCATATAATTTTTGTTTTCCTTTATCTCCATACTTTGTATAAATTTTCATATTTTTAGCTCCTACATTTTTTCATATACTCTAATTTGTCTATTTAAAAATTTTCTTTCTATTCTATTTTTAAGTTATGTAATAATTTTTAATTCCCTTTACTTTCTTCTTCCGTTATTTTTAGCTGCAATTATTTTTATTAATTCTTCCACTTCAAATCCACCTCTTGCAGCTAATCATATCAAGTCTTGCTACTTTTCCCCATTATTGCAAAAATGAATTGGATTAGCTATTTTAACATATTCTTTTTGATACTGTTGGCATAAATTCTCTTATGTATGGGTATTTCGCAACTCATATCAGCAATAACTGTCTCTTTTGTAAGTCCATAATTTTCTTTTTAGGGTAAAATGCCTTCTGCTTGAGATTTTTCCTTAACTTGTTTTTGTTTTTCATTATCTTTTTCAAATGCTTTTTCTCGTTTTTCCCAAGTCACTATTTTTCTTTGACCCGTTAAACTTCTAATTTTGTTGCATCCTGCATCATTTTCAAGAACTCCTCTAAATTTTACCGTTCTCATCTCTCACCGCAACATAATAAATGTAAATCAAAGTTTCCCTTTTGGTGTTTGAATCCAAAAAGTCTATCTCGTCCTGCTTTCCACTTCTAAAATTATCAATAATTTCCATTACAGAGTCAACACTTTCAGCTGGATGACAATTTTTACATTTCTACCGATAACTCCAGCACTTCTTGGGAAAACTCTATGTTTTGTATCGCTATAAAATTTCACTAAATCATTTTCATCTACATAAGATAAATCAACGGGCATATGTTGAAAAAAATTAAATTAATTTGTTCCAATGTTAATTTCCCTTGTTTTACATCAAATATTTTTATTTTCTAAATTTTTCATTACTTTGATCTTCTTCTTTATTACCTGTCATTCCATATTTTTGTAAAAGCCCTGCCAAATCATTCATAAAGTTATTTCCACTCATATTTTCAACTTTATTTTCAATAATTTTTCTTTTATTTTTCCTCTTCCTTATCAATAAAATAGAATTCTGTTGGTTTTTCAATCAAACAATCCCTATTTCATCATCACCTTTTTCTCATTTGTTTAAATTCATCTTCTGAAATTAATTTTAATGATGTAGGATATAAAATTTGTTCCTCTTTATCCATTATATCTAAAGTTAATTCAATAGCTATACTTTGTTGCTCAAAATAGCTTTTTCATCAACATTTTTCTTCATTTTAACATACGAATAGCAGAGTTTATATTATCTCTACTGCATTATCAAATGTCACATTATTCTTGATGGTCTATCAAAACCTTTTTCTCTAACATTGAAAAATAACTGATGTTGTTTTCTCGATAAATGCGTATTAAATTGATATAATTTATCATAAAGTTCAAAGCCATTCATTTTTATAAATTTACCATTTTTCTTTATATCTTTCCGTTTTTCTTCTATTTCTTTTATCAATTTTTGTAGCTGTATTTTCCTCGATATAAGTTCTTATTGGATGTCCTTTTGCTAATTTGTTTTCTTCTTGCACAATTTTATTTTTTAAAAAGCTCGATTAAACTATTCATTTTCGTGCATCTCCATATCAGTATATCCCATTTCCTTCATTTTTGTTCAGAATATGCAAATTCCTCTGGAGTTATCGTATTAAAAGTTGCTATAATTTCCTCTTTTGCCGTTTCAAAATCAACTAATCCTTCAATATAAATTTTTCTTTTATTGCAGTCATTTTTTTCTACTTTTTCTAAATTAATATTTTTCTAAATAATTTTTCATATCTTTTTCATAAAATTCTCCTCACTATTCATTTTTAAAACTAATATTTTGAGTACCAAATTTATTATATCACATAATTTAACTACACATAATTATTCTTTTTATGTTAAAAATATATCATAAAAAGATAAGGAGCCTTAGTTATGAATAAATATGAAAGTTTAATGAATAATATTTTTTAAAAGATAAAAATATACCACTTGAATTACTTTTTAACACTTTCTCTTCCTGCCGTTTGTATCTGCGTTGGTTTAATTTTTAAATTCTGCCACTTTAATCGTCGGTGGAAAATTATTGGCACCTTTTATCCGTCCAGCTCAAGGTTTTGGATTTTCTGTTGCTACCAAAAATAAAAATGGCTTTTAATTTTTTAAACAATTTACAATATTTTTATTACTTAGTCTTATTATTTCAACTATAAAATTTTCTTTTATCCCAGAAAATATAAAATTGTCATTAAATAAAACATCATTTTCTTATTTTGATATTTTGATTGGATCTTTCTGGTATTGCCGCTATAATAGGAAAAACTAAAAATATTAGTGATAATATTTTATATGGTGTAACAGTAGCTGCTTCTTTAATGCCTTCTGTTTGTATAATGGGATATGGAATTGCCAATAATTTAATATTAGTATTTCTAAATGCTGGATTAGTGTTTATGACACATATATCATTAATTTCATTTTTGCATTTATTGGAACAATAATTTATTTTTAAAATAAAACAATAACCTTTTTATCAATTTTTATACTATTTTAATTTTTATTATAAACTATTTATATAATTTTTAGGAGGAATACATTGGAAAGTTGGATATTTTTATTTATTATTTTTAATTGTTGGGTATATTAGTAAAAATCTATCAATCGTATACCCTACAATTTTTTATCATGATTCTAAAAACTTTTCCCATTTACTAGAAATTTCATGACAATATTAAGACAAAAAGGAATAAACTGAGGAATTATGGTAATAACCGTTGCCATTTTAATCCCTATTGCAACAAAAAGAAATTGGTTTCAAACATTTTGTTAAACGCTTTTAAATCTCCAATTGGTTTGGGTTGCAATCATTAATGGAATGGTGTCTCACTTTTATCTGCTAGAGGTGTAAATTTATTACACGGACAGCCAGAAAGTACCGTTTCTCTTGTAATTGGAACTATAATAGGTGTTACTTTTTCGTGGAGTTAGCATGGAGATATATTATTGCAAGCGGTATTACTTTTTGTTTACTAAAAATTTTAGAAATTTCTCTTAAAATTTATAAAATAAAGTGTCTACACTTTAATAAATAAAAAAAGAAGGCAAGCCTTCTCTTTGTAATTATGCTGAAAATAATACTTTAGCTAATCTATTACTTAAATTATCTTTATTTTCTAATAAAATTTTTCTTATTTGATCAACATTTTTACCTTTTAAAGTTTTCATAGCTTTTGTACATACTCTAACTTTAATTTCAGTCCATTTACATTTAATTTCATAGTTTGTAAGTTTGGTCTCCAGATTCTTTTTAGTTGCTCTGTGAGAGTGACTCACCATATTTCCATGTCCTACTCCAAATACTTCACAAATTTTGCATTTAAACTACCTCCTTTTTCCTAGAAACGAATACTTTAATATTCATCTTTTACAACTTATAATTGAAATTCCTATTTTTTATAATCGTAAATGTATTTTACTACTTTTTGTCAAGTAAATTCTTTTTTACACCATTATACTCAAAAACCAACACTTTTTTCTTATTTTAGTTTTTATTTAATATCTTTTTCATTTCTTGTAAAAGCTCTTTCCATTTGAACATCACCGACATCTAATATTTTCTTAGACTTCTGCTTCCCTTTATCTTTTAATTAAAAATTTCTTTTAATTTCTTTTTCTATTTTCTCTAGCTTGTTCCGATTCATTCGTATACCCTCTTAAAGCGATCATCTCTTCCATTTCAACTTTTATATCTGGTTCTATTCCTTTATCATGGATATAGTTCCCATTTGGTGTAAAATATTGTGCAATCGTTAATTTTACAGCATCATCATTTCTAAGTGGTATAACTTGTTGAACAATTCCTTTTCCAAATGTTTTTATCCCCTATTATAATTCCTCTTTTATAATCTTTAATTGCTCCTGTTACAATTTCTGAGCTCAGAAGCACTCCCTTTATTAGTAAGTACAATTAATGGAAAATCTCCTAAATATTGTTTTGTTCTAGTATAGTCTTTTTCTTTTGCCCATTTTTATATTTTAAATATACCATTAATTTTTCTTTTACAAACAACGACGAAATATCTTGTGCCTCTGATAGTGATCCTCCAGGATTTGATCTTTAAATCTAATATTAACCCTTTCATCCCTTGTTCTTTCAACTTAACAATTTCTTTTTCAACTTCATCAGCTACATTATTCCCAAATCTTAATAAACTCAAATATCCTATATTACCTTCAAGCATTTTACTTTCAACCATTTCTAGTTTAATTTTTGCCCTCGTTAATGTAAATATAATTGGGTCTTTTTACCTTCTCTTCTTACTTCTACCGTTACCTTTTGTATTTTTCTTTCCCTCTTAACATTTTTGTTGTTTCATTGGCTGTAAGCGGTAAGATATCTTTTTCCATCAACTTTTTATAATTTTGTCTTTTATTTTTATCCCAACTTTTTCAGCTGGACTTCCTATAAATGGTGATACTACTTCTAAAGGTTCTCCTCTTTTTCTGTACAGTCATTCCGACACCAACATACTCTCCTTGCATATCCTCTTCAAAAATCTTTTCAAATCTTCAATTGCTAAATATTCTGAATACGGATCGTTTTAATGCTTTTACTATCCTGATACTGCCCCTTCATATAATTTATCCTTTGTTGGTGTTTCTTCTTTCCAACAAATCTATTTTCAATTATATTAATTACATCTACTATTCTTTGAAATTCTTTTTGTGTCATTTAATGTCGCTACATTTTTATTATCTATTATACCACTTTTTAATATAGAGCTATGCACAAAATGTAACAACTGCTTCCTAACACAAACGCTAACACTAAATTCCATTTTTATTTTTATTCATTTTTCCTCCACTTACTCAATTAATAATTTTTAATATTTTATTTTTATTATCATTAAAAATTCTTTTATTCCCCTTTAGTCCCTTTTATTGGCGAATCTTCAACCCCTAAAAGCTCATACCCTAAATTTTTTAATAAAATTAATAATATTGCTTCATTATGATATTCTTCATTTTCTACAATTCCATTACGTCCTATTTTTCTCTTTTCCTACTCAAATTGTGGTTTTTATAAGCATTACAACTTGACTGTTTTTCTTTTTAAAAATCTATCAAAATAACCTATAACTTTTTGTTAAAGATATAAATGAAACATCAATAACTATAAAATCTACTTTATTATTTTTCCAAATCTTCTATTTCTAAATCTTTTATATGTTTTTTCTTCTAATGAAACTACTCTTTCATCATTTCTTAATTTCCAATCAAGTTGGTTCGTACCAACATCATTGGCATAAACTCTTTTTGCTCCATTTTGTAAAAGCACAATCTGTAAATCCTCCCGTTGAGCTCCAATATCTAAAACTAACTTATCCTTAAAGTCTAAATTCCATACTTTTTATAGCTTTTTCTAATTTTTAATCCACCACGACTTACATATTTTTAATCTATCTTTTACTCTAATAATCAAATCCTCAGTATCTTTAAACATTGTACCTGCCTTTGTTTCTACTTTTTCATTGACAAAGTACATTTCCAGCCATAATTTCTCTTTTTAGCTCTCTCTCTAGTTTCAAATATTTCTCTTTCTACCAATATTAAATCTAGTCTTTTTCATTGTTCCTCTTGTTATTTAAGTCTATAACTAAAAATTGTCATAATTTGTATATTTTTATTAAAATGTAAGTAATTATCCTAAAATGTACCCTTTAAATAACATTGCAACAATTACACCTATATACTCCCCCACAATACTTCATAAGGCGTATGCCCTAAAAATTCCTTTAAATTGCTGACTTATAATCTCTATACCATATCTATTTTTCTATACTGTCTATCAATTTATTCAATGCTTTTGCATGTTCTCCTGCTTGTCTTCTTATTCCAGTTGCATCGTAAAGCACAATACCTGCAAATACTACAGCTATCGCAAATTCTATTGACATACTTCCTTTCAATAAAAATACTCCCGTTGCTAAAAGAAACTACCGTTGATGCGTGTGAGCTTGGCATTCCTCCGTTTGTACAATTCTTGTCCATTCTGGCTTTTTCCCTTTAAATAATGGAGAAAAACTTTATAAAATTGTGCTAAAAACAAGCAACAAATGCAACATCTAATAATCTATTTCCAAATACTATTCCGTGATGATTCATTATTTTTCTTTTTGCCTTTCTTTTTAAATTCATAAAATTCTTCTGTTATTTTCCCATCTTTTATCATTTGGTTTAAAAATATAAGTACTTTTCCTATACTATCAACAAATGCAGATTTCGTTTTTCAGCTATTTCATTTCCTAATTCTCTTTCCAATTTAACATCTGAATTTTTGTAATATTTTTACCTTAATTAATTCTCTACAACTTTTGCAATACTATCAATTACATTTTCATCTATACCATCTTTTCCTATTCTCACAATAGGGATCAAGATCGTGAGCTAATTTTAAAAACGCTCTTTCCTTACTTTTTAAGGTTTAACATTTTTATACCTCCAATATTATAGGAAGAATTATAGGTTCTCTATCTGTTTTTATTTAAAAATTCTCCTACTTTCAATCTTAATCTTTGTTTTACTTTACTAATTTCTTTAACTTTTTCCGATTGTAAATTTTGTAATTCAAGTTTTATTAATTCTCTTGTTTCGTTTAATAAATTTTCAGCATCTTTATTATATACAAAACCTCTTGTTACAAGTTCTACTTGTTCTCCAAAATACCTTCCTTATTTTTGAGAAATCGTTATAATTACTATTCCATCATCTGCTAAATTTTGACGATCTTTCAATACAGCATTTCCAATATCTCCAATTCCAAATCCATCAATAAATGTTGATCCAGCAGAAACTTTTTCCAACCACTTTAAAAGCTATTTTTTAGATAATTCTATTTTTCATTCCAATTTCTGATAATATAATATTTTTCTGCTGGTATCCCTGTTACTTCTGCTAATTCTTTATGTTTTTAAGCATCATATATTCTCCATGAACTGGTAAAAAGTTTCTAGGTTTTATCAAATTTAACATTAATTTTTGTTCTTCTTGACAACCATGTCCTGAAACGTGAATTCCTACTACTTTTTTTCAAAAACAACATTTGCTTTCTCTCTTCATTAATTGATTTATATTTTTTGAGCTGCTTTTTCATTTTCCAGGAATTGGACTTGCAGAAATTACAACTGTATCTCCATTTCTAAGTGTAATATGTTTATGTGACCCATTCGCTATTCTCGATAAAGCAGCCAACGGTTCTCCTTGAGTTCCAGTACATAAAATCAACACTTTGTGTGTGCTGGTAACGTTTCAGCTTCTTCTATACTAATCATAATTCCTTTTTGGTATTTCTAAATATCCTAAATTAGAACAAATTTCAAATATTTTTACCATACTTCTTCCATCAATAGCTATTTTTCTTCCATTTTTTTATGAGCTATTTTTATAATTTGTTGAAGTCTATGAACATGCGATGCAAATGCTGCTAAAATAATTCTCCCAGATGCTTTTGTAAATTCATCTTTTAAACTTTCTCCAACCGTTCTTTCTGAAGGAGTAAATCCTGGCACTTGTGCATTTTGTACTATCTGATAACAATAAATCAATTCCTTCCTCTCCCAATTGAGCTAGTCTACCAAAATCAAATCCTTCCCCATCTACCGGTGTTAAATCTACTTTAAAGTCTCCTGTATGTAAAATATTTCAGCAGGTGTTTTTTTATATGAATAGCATAACAATCTGCAATACTATGAGTTACCTTATAAATTCAACTGTAAAAATATTTTTGAAACTTTTATTATACTTCTTCCTTTTTATAATTTTTCTTTTGGTAATTTAGTATCTTTTTCTTTCAAATTTAGCTTTTGCCAACTCTAATGTCAATCTACCACCATACATTGGTATATTTTTCTGACCCTAATTTTTTTGATAAAAGTATGGAATTGCTCCAATATGATCTTCGTGTCCGTGCGTTACTAATAAGGCTTTTTACTTTATCTTTATTATTTTTCTAAATAAGTAAAATCAGGGATTATCACATCAATTCCCTAAATGTTCATTTTTCTGGAAATGTAATTCCTGCATCTACAACTATTATTTCATCCTTATATTGAAATGCAGTCATATTTTTTTACCGATTTCCTCTCCTCCTAATGGAATTATATACACTTTTTCATCTTTTTCTTTAAAATTATCATCATTTTTATTTTTTGTTATATCTTCTATTTGAAATATATCTAAATTTAGTATCTTCTTCTTTATCATCTCTAGTATACGATTTATCTGCATGCATTTTAACTTGTTTTATTTCTTATATTTTTAAAAATTTTTTCTTAAATGAATAATTTTTCCCTTGCTTCTTTTTCTACTTCCGACATTTTTCTCTCTTTCTTAATTATTTTTATTCCTTCATTTTCATTATTTTTATTTTTTAATACATATTTATCACGATATTTCAAAATAAAACTCCTTGCCAATAATCCAGAGCTACTCCTCCATATCCTCCACCTTCTACAATTGATACAAATACAATTTCTGGATTATTTGAAGGAAAATATCCTGCAATCCATGAATGGTTATTATAATATGAACTATTTTGAGCTGTTCCTGTTTTTGCGAAACTGGATATCCATTTATTCTTAAAACACTTGCAGTTCCTCTTGCTCCAATTACTGGCAATCTTAAAGCATTTTGAAGTAATTCTATATTTCTTTGAGATATATTTATTTTCTTACTTCAACTGGCTTATTTTTCTTCAACTGTTCCATCAAATTTTATAAATTTATCTACAACTGTTGGCTTCATTGTTACCATTATTTGCTATTGTTTGATAAACTGAGCTATTTGTATTGGCGTTGAAAGTACGTAACCTTGACCTATTGACATATTGATCAAATCTCCCAAAAACCCATTTTTGATCTCTTGGTCTTTTAAATCTCTTTTTCCATTCAGGAGTTGGAAGAGTTCCACTCAATTCTCCCGGAATATCAATTCCTGTTTTTACCAATGTTAAATTCACGAGCATATTTTTATAATATTGCTAAGTCCAGCTTTTTCTGCAAAATAATAATAATAGTATTCACTGATTCTTCAATAGATCTGAAAAATTTGTTATCCCATGTCCGTAAGTATGAGAATCTCTATAGATTTGATTCCTTTTTCATATACTCCAGTCGAATAAACTGTTTCTTGAGGCGAAATACCCGATTCAATATTCCTAATCCCGTAACAGCTTTTAAACGTTGATCCAGCGGATATAATCCTGCTTATTCCTTTATTTACAAGTGGTTTTGCTTTGGAATTTATAAGTTCATTCCATTGTTGATCTGGTATTCTCGAACTTAGTAAATTTAAACTAATTTCAGGATTACTCACAAATGTTATAATTTTTACCAGTTTTTTGCTTCCCATAGCTATAAATACTCCACTTTTACCTCTAAACTCCTCTGTCATATATTTCTGTAAATCTAAATCAATAGATAAATATAATTTTTACCCATAATACTCTCAGTATTTTTATTTCTCTTATTACATTTCCATGCACATCAACTTCAAGAGTTTGAGCTCCATCTTGTCCTTTTCATTTTCTTTATCATATTGTTTTTCTACACCTTTTTACCCTATTATATCATCATTTTTGATAACCTTGATTTTTCAATGCTGCATATTCTTTTTTTCGTTGATAGGCTTTTACATTTCCAATCACATGTGATGCAACATAATCTTCAGGATAAAATCTTTTATTATATTCAACAATATCAATTCTTGAAGTATTTATTTTTCTACTGCACTTAACGCTATATTTTTTTATCTAAATCATCTATAACTAATATTTTTGATTTGTTCCTGTTCTTGGCTGTTTAGAAAATCTTTTTTATTAAATAATCTGTTGTATATCCTGTTATTTCACTTATATTTTTTTATATCTAATATTGTTTCCTTTAATTTTTTCTGCTACTTTTTCTTTCTTTTTGATAATCTTTTTATCAATTTGACTTTCTGTCATATCTTGAATAGCTACTAAAATTTTAATATCTTCACTAGTTAAAGGTTTCGTATCATAATGTATAAGTTGATAACCCGTTACATTTTTGCTAGTAATTTTACCTTCTCTATCGTAAATTTCTCCTCTTGTCGCTTTAACAATATTCGTTCTTATTCTATTTTTCAATGCTTTGAAACTTCATAAATCGTTGCATTTAAAAATTTGTAAAAACAATCGTACAATCAACAGTGAAAATACAATTCCAACTCCAATTAAAAACTATAAACCTAGGACTTCTCTCTTCCTTATATCTATTTCTCTCATCTATTCTCCTAATTTTAAGAAAATATTTTTATACCTTTATTAGAAAAAAATATAACACCAATTTAAAATAAATATTTATTAAATTTCTTCCTCATCAATGTCATTTCCTTCATAAAAACTATCTAATTGATAATAATCTCTAGCATCTCTATTGAAAAAGCACTTGATGATTATATCTCCACCATCAATTAAAAACCCAATTACATTCATCTAAACCTTCTACACTTCTAACATTTTCCAAACTTTTTATTTCAGTTGCTATTGCTTCAATGTTTCTACTTGAACTTCCTGTACACAAAATTGAATAATCAAAAAAACAGCGATTTTCCTTGCATATCATAAACTTTTTATATCTTGTCCTTTTTATCTTCAATTATATCAATTATTGAAGTCACTTCCCTCAGTAATTTTTCTCTTTCTAACATAAATTTTCCTTTCTTTTTATACTCATATATTTCATTCATTTTTATAATTTTTATTAAAAATATTAAAATTTTATTACAGTTATTTAACTACTTCATCAAATTTTATACTATCTATATATTTTTATTTCCGACCATTACTACAGGTAATGTAAAAGGTGAATTATATTTTCTTTTTCAGAAACATATTCTATCCCTTTTGGAAAAATATTTATTTAAATCATTTAATAACTCTGCTTTATTTACAACTTCAACATTTATTTTTAAAAATCCTTTTTGTAAAGTATTCTTCAATTTTTATTTTGTGTTAAATATAAATCTTTAGGCATTTCAAATGTTTTTCCTTCATAAACTACAAAAATTTATCTTCTGTTCTAAATATTCTATTTTTATTTTTAAATTATCCATATTTTTCAAAACAAGAAAACAAATAAAACTAAACTTATGATTACTATTATTAATTTTTCATTACAATTTCTCCTTAAAAATAATTTTTATAAATTCACTAGTATTCCACCTAATATAATTGCTGCTGTTTCAGCTCTAAAGTATCCTTTTTCCTAGGCTCACTTCAATCGCTCCAGATAAAAATCCGACCCTCATCTAGTGTTATTCCACCTTCAGGTCTATTATATACAATATATTTTTCATCTTTTATTACTTCATGAATTTTTGACTTTGTTCACTATTTTCGTAAGCGTGCAAAATTTTGTCATACTCTGAAAATTTTTATATTTTCAAGTAAAAGCGAATCTATTTCCAACAAATTTAACTCCTCTGCATTGTTTTGAAACTGCTTTCACTATTGTGTCCCTTTTTCTTTTTCTCATTTAACTTCACTACAACACGCTCTGTTTTGCAATGGAGATTATTTTATTCACACCTATTTCTGTCAACTTTTGTATCGCTAAATTCATTTGTCGTTTTTCAAAACTCCTAACGCAACATCAATTTTTCTATCTATTGAATAGTTATCTTCATTTTTCAATAATATTTAAGATTATTTCCTTTTTGCTACCGATATTATTTCTGTAATATATTCAAATTGTCCATCAATAACTCTTAATTTATCTCCAACATTTAGCCTAGAAAACATTTTGAATATGATTACAATCTGATTTATCATTTATTACAATTTCATTGTTTTATATTTTTCTTTTTCAGCTATAACCGTTAACAATTTCACTCCTTCAATTTATAAAAACTTTTCTCTTTTATTAATTTTTATGAATACTCATTATTCATCTGAATCATCTTTATTTTTATAATTTTTAGATATTCCTAAATGTTTATAAGCATGTTCTGTAACAACTCTTTTCCCGTTGTGTTGCTTTATAAACCCAATTTTTCACTAAATACGGTTCATAGACTTCTTCAATCGTTCTTCTATCTTCTCCTAATAACAATGCCAGTGTTTCTGTCAACATGATTACATCCATTATAAACATTTATTATTGATTCAAGAATATTTCTATCAAGTTCATCAAGTCCACTATCATCCACACCTAATATATCTAAAATACCTTCAACACTTTTTATCTAGTATACCATTCCCTTTTACCAACGCGTAATCTCTAGCTCTCTTCAAAGTCTATTCGCTATACGTGGTGTTCCTCTACTTCTTTTGCAATTTCTGTTATTCCATCTTCGTCATAACTAATATTCATTAGAAACTCCTCTTTTTAATATTTCTCTCAATTCCTCTAATTGATAATATTCCATTCTATGAAGTTACACCAAATCTATCTCTAAGCGGCGTGTAATTGCTCTGCTTTTGTTGTTGCTCAATTAATGTAAATTTAGAGCAATTCAACACAGATACTTCTAGCTGAAGGTCCTTTTCCTATTAAAAATGTCCAGCTCTCCATCTTCCATAGCTGGATACAAAAATTTCCTCAACTGATGTGCTAAGTCTATGTATTTCGTCTATAAATGAAAATATCGTTTTCTTCTAATGAAGTTAATATTGCTGCTAAATCTCCTGCTTTTTCAAGTACCGATTATGTTGTAATTTTTGAGATTAACTCCATTTCTGTTGCAATAACTCCTGCCAAAGTTGTTTTTCCCTAAGCCAGGAGATAGTATAGTAAAAACATGATCCATAGCTTTCATCTCTCATCTTTGCAGCTTTTATAAAAAAATATTCATCTTATTTTTAAATCTTTCTGACCAATATATTCCGAAAAAGTTTTTGGCCTTAAAGATTTTTTTGAATACTATCTTCCCCTAATTCAACAAGACTCCAATATTCTATTTTCATCCATTCGTTCACCCATACTTTCAATTTTCTAAAATTTTATTTTTCCATAATTAAAATATAAAATAAATTAAATTTGATTTAACAATAACATTAATAAAAATTGAAATACCGCTATAATTCCACCTAAAACTCCACCAATTATCTCAATATGTTTAAGCTCCTCTTTTTGGAAACTCTAGAATTATATTTTCAATTTCTTGCAATGAAAAATTTTCCATTTTTCTAACATTATTTCTTTGAAATCAATTTTACTTTCAACTATTTTTACTATTTCTTCAATAATTTCCTCTTTATTATCTAATATTGATACATAATCTTTTACTTTTTCTATTAATGAATCATTCACGAACATTTTTAACAATGGATTTTTCTAAAATAGAATTTTTAATTTCTCTCCTATTATTTTTATCCAATATTTTTATCTAAACTTTCCTCATCAATATTTGAATTTTTAAATTTTTCTACAATATCTGTCATTGAAATTAACTCTTGTTCAACAACCTCAGCTATATTTTCTATAATTTCATTTTCTTTTTGGTATTAATCCTTGTATTTTAAAGAAAATAAAAATTCATTTCTTTCTATATGGTCTAAATAATAATTTTATTGCTAAATAATTTGTAAACCACCCTATTAATATTCCTACTGATACCATTAATAAAAATTGTACTAATAACTACTCATTATCCCTCAAATTAGTTTCATTCTTAGTATTGATAACATATATATATAACAGTCCTATCTAAATTAATTCTTCTTCGTATTCTTATTTATTTAACACTTTTTAAATATTCTATATCCTCCATCTATTTCTAATGTTTCACAATTTCCAAATATTTCTTCTAATGTGTACTTTTTGCTCCATGTTTTGTTTGAATCACACAATAGAATTCTCCATTTTGTTTAAATGTTCAAAAACTTTCTTCATATATTTTAAAAATAGTTGTTTTCCTGTTCTTATTGGGATTTGACAAAATCACATCAAAATTATCTTTAATATTATCAAATGAAAATGATTTTATTGTTTTATATTCTTTTTATTCCTACTTTTAAATTTTCCTCCCACTTAATTCTAAAGCTCTTTCATTTTACATCTGATAAAGTTAAGTTTATAGTTTTTAAGTGTAATTGATACTATTCCATACCCACATCCAATATCTAATACATCAAAGACATTATTTTTATTTTTCATTCTCTTTAAAAACCTTAAAGCTAACATCTGTTCATAATCTACTTTTTGTTTTTGAAAAACTCGTTATCTGTCGTGAATTCAAATTTTTATTATTTATTATATAATTTACTATTTCTTTTTATTAGATTTTATTTCTGGATTTTCCTGAAAAATAATGATTCATAATACTTTTCCTTTCTTTGAAATATAGCTTATTATATCATATTTATTGATATTTTTCCTTTTTCATCTCTCTATTTCAAAAATTTTATTAGCAATATTCTATTGAAAATAAAAAGTAATTAATTATATAATAAAATATCATTTAAAAAGGAGACATTTAATGGAAAATATAAATATATATATCTTCTTTAGGAGATACTCATTGTGAAACAGTATTGCCTCTTGTTCCACTTCAACCACTTAAAGATATAGAAAGAAGTATTCATATCGTTCAGAACTTTGGTCGCCATTTGTCAGAGCATTAAAGAGTTTGACATGGTAAAGATGGAGATAGAATTGCTGTTGCCATTTCAGGAGAAAAAGATAGTTTAGTTTTTATCTAAATTATTTCAAAATTAAAAGAGCAAGCAAAACTAATTTTGAATTAGTCTTCATATCAATGAATCCCGGATTTTAACGATATAAATTTGAAATCTTATCTTGAATACTTAAATATTCCTTGCGAAATTTACGAGGATAATATTTTTGAGTGGCAGAAAAAATTGCGAAGATTATCCTTGCTACATGTGTGCAAAAATGAGGCGTGAAGAGTCTTTATACAAAAGCAACTTCACTTGGCTGTAATAAATTAGCTTTGGGTCATCATTTTGATGATGTTATTGAAAACTATTTTAATGAGTATGTTTTATATGAAATTTGAAACTATGTTACCTAAACTAAAAGCAGATAATTTTTGATATTGAACTTATTAGACCTTTATATTATGTAGAAGAAAAATCTATTATAAAAATGGGTTTCGTAATAGCGGTATTCTTCCTATGAATTGCGGTTGTACTGTCGCAGCTGGAAAAACTTTCAAGCAAAAGGCGTGAAACGAAAAGAATTGTTAGCTGAACTATTAAAAATAATCCTGAGTATAAAAAACGTATTATTCAATCTACACAAAATGTCAATCTTGATACTTGGTTGGAAATCTAATGGAGAAAAATATTTTCTTTTTAGATACTTTTAAATAATTAAAATTTCTATTTTAATATAAAAATATTTCAATATAAAAAGGATAAGATTTAAAACATGTACCAACAAACTGGATAGAAAAATAAAAACAGTTTGGAGGTACATGTTCTATATGAGTCTTTTTAAACTTATGTAATTTTTAGAATTTTCTGTAAAATATGATATAATTCTATCTCTTTGATAATATTAAATACACTAAAACCCTTTATTTTACAAGGTTTTAAAATGTGTTGTAACCATTATATAGGTAACTATCAATTTTGTTTTCCCCAGTTTAGAAGACATATGTACTGCATAATTATTAATTCCATATCTTATTTTATAATTTATACTAATCGCCACTATACACTATTATATATTTTTATTCTCTGAATAAAAGCATTTAATTTAATTAATTCTTCTTTGATACCTTTTTCTTTATCGACTGTTATAAGTATTGCTGGTCTATCAATTCCATTAAGTATTTCTTCTGGATTAATTTCGTTAAAATTTAAATATTTTTATTCATGGAGTTATCTTATGCAAAACATCATAAGATTCACTATCAATATCTATATAGTATAAACCTTTAAATTTCTTCTATTACCTTATTATAATCATCTGAAAATTAATTTATTATTATACTCATATACTATACTTGGCTCTATTTTAATTTCATAATCATATTTTATACTCTTTTAAATCTAACAACTGCTTTTTCTTCATTTAAAAATTTATATTTCTGTTCTAAATATGGAGAAATTTTTGTTATAATAATAAAATAAGCAAATTCATTATCGTCTAAAAAATCTAAATTTTTATCAATTTCTGTAAAATTTAATATCTTCTCCATATTTATTTTTATATAATAAGTATATCTTTTTAAAAGCAATCGTATTTTCAACCTCAACTTTTGTCTCATCGGGGATTTAAAAACTATATTCCTATTATTGTATAAACTTTTAATAACTTGTGCCCTATTATTTCCAAAATTTGTTTCTATATTGATTGATAAAAAGTATTAGAAAAGAACAATATTTTTAACACCAAAACTAGAAAATATTGATATTACTCCTAAAAATTATACTAAACCTATTATTATTTTTCATCACCTTTCTTTTAATTGGTAATACAAAGTTGTTGCTTTTTATCAACTTTAACATTTTTATGCAGAACTAGAAACTCATTTTTCAATATCATTTTTGGTTTATAGAATTTTGATAAGCTGCATTCTGGAAGAACTTCAACATGAAACTCACCAAAAGTAGAACGTGCTTTGTAAACTTCTTTTTCTTTCATAAAAATAGCCTACTACGATATTTTTATATTCTATCATAGAAGATTTTTAAATATTTACAGATCACTGTCTTTTTATTTTCATTGGTTTGCCTTTCCTAGTCATTAAGTGCTATAATAAAGTTTTATGTTCAATTTAAAGGGTACATGTTTTTGTAAGGCAACATCTATTCTTTATTTACTAATGCCTCATAATTTTAGTATTGTCCATCTTAATATTTCTTTTTCTTTAGCATTTACTTCTTTTGTGTACTTTCTTATGTTTTATTGATAAAAATCTACCTTCATTTGTTTATCAGCTTCTTGTCATATCAAGTAATGGATTTAAATCTTTTTCATCTATTACTTTGGTTACAAATTCAACAAATGAGTATCTATAAGTGCTAGGTTTTAATTCTCCATCTGCTACATTTAATACCACTTCATTTTCTCCATTACTAATTTTTATTTTCCTAGATCATGCATTTTACCTATTTCAAAAATTTTATTAATATTAGAGGACTTTATACTATCATTATGTTGGGTATTAGATCAAAATTCCCTGAAAATTTCTCATCTTTTAGTTGAAAACTCTGGTTCAATATCTCCTCCATAGTTTTGTCTTCTCTTGTTACTTCACTAAAACTTACTAAACTCATTAATGCTACAAGCATTATTATTCTTATTCTATTTTTCATTTTATATCTCTCCTCTATCATTCTCTAATAGCAAAATTAAATGTTTTTCTTATTATAGGGAATTTTTCCATTTGCTTATATATTTCTAATAATTTTTCAGAATTTTTAGAATCCTAAAATTTTTCAGTATTAGAAATACTATCTTTATTATATTTATATTCAACATTCATATATAGAACTGGATAAACTTCCATATATTCTATATATTTCCCCAATCTATGTCTTCATATTTAACTTTTTCTTTAAAAATCCTTTTTCTTTATTCTCTACATAGTTTTCATTACCATATTCTCTATTGATTCTTCAATATGATTATTTATTTTTATTTTACGATCATATAAGTATAAGTTCCCATTTGGTGAGCTTATACATTATACTCATGTCAAAATATATTCTTACTCCTTTGTTGTTGGATCGGTAAAAATATTTTAAATATTCTTTCCTTATTTTTCTGTAAATATTCTTCTATCTTGTCAAAAATGATTTCCCTTTACTTTTTGTCATATAATAGATTATCTATAATATACTCTCTAATCACTAAATGTAAATTTTTGGAATATTTTGGACCTATTTCATCATCTTCCTCTAATATATACTTAGTTTTTAGCTTATATTTTTAAAATCAATTACATATTCTGGATCAATATAGTAAGTTATAATATCCAACATCTATAAATTCCTTAGGTAATATTATATTCTTATCTTCTTCATAATATGTTAAAACTTCTTTTATATTTCCCATTATCATAATCAGGTTGTAAATGTAATAGTCCCAAAAAGCCATATATAAATGGCAATAAAGATGCACTATATATACACAAATTGATAGTGTATATGTAGTGCATCTTTCAACACCATTGCTATAACTTTGAATATTATTCCTGTTCAATGAGAAACTCTAAAGTACATATTGAGAATAAATATAGTGCCTGGGGTATAGATGTTGGACTCATTATGTTTACTGCTGTGAGTCGGGCTCTATGGTAGACACACCAAATAAAGGCAAGCTGAAAACTGAGTGTGGAGGAAGATGAGCAAGGTCTCAAGGCTGTTCAGGCCCGTTTAATCTGATGTGAAATGAAATCATTGTTTCAGGCCTGCAATAAGGAAAGAATGTTCTGTCGAATCCAAATGAGAACAGAGGCTGTTTTGACATGGGTACTGTGTATAAAGCTGCCAGGCGGGCTGCTGCGATCGTGAAATAAATAAGTGAAGATGCCAGAATGTGTGTGAAGAATAAAAAGGATTACGGATTAAGCTAACGAAGACATGGAGCGAAGGCCGAGCCTGTGAGTTGTCATTCTGTAGTGTTGATGCAAATGTAATGAATAATATTTTCAAAAAAATTGAGGATAAAATTACAAACCAAAATATGAAAATGAAAAATTCTATAATGAAAACGTTGGAGAATACGTGTGAAGAATGATGGAGGGAGGATATCAAATGGTAGAGACAGGTGTGGTTTGTCAGTTTTAGATGATGATGAACGAGACAAACAGGAGGTCAGTCAGGTTTTCGACAGGTGTTCGGGGGCCACGATCTGGTCTGTATGATGAGATGGAAATCGCACCGTGATAATGGGCCACGAACCGTCGTGGATCAGGAAATAAGGTTGAGCCAGTGGAGAAAATGGAGATGATTAAATCAACCCGGATGAATTAAAATGCTGCGCCAGGCGTTTGGCACAGTTTTGCGGCTGCCGTGGATGAGAAAGACCCAAATCCATTGCTGATAGACAGAGGCTTGGGCTGGAAGTAATTGATAAACATGGAGAAATATTGACAGAGTAAATGTGAGAAAAAGAGGTATTAGGACGGACAATAGTATGAGGGCGTTAACAAATAAAGATAGATGTTGCCTGCGCTGTCAGCTGCTGCTGGGGTGAACAAAAATAAAACTTCTCAGCCTGTGACTAGGAAAACGAAACTAACAATAAAGACGATGAAAAAATGTGAAAATTCTTCTGTGAATAGACATGTCGTGATGGCTATTTTTGTGAGAGAAAGAGGTTCTGAGGTGCAGATTCTGCACTGATTTCGGATGATTCTTCAAGAATATGACAAGAATTCTCAAACAAATATTGAAAAAATGAGTTTCTGGGATGCATATGTTGAAGTTAAAAGAAACAATGGAGACTGACATTATGATGAAGATGAAAAACCAATGGGCTGGGCAGGCCTGGGAGCAATGTCGGCTGTTTTGGTTTTGATGTTAAGCGTTCTTTTCAGCTGCTGTCGATGTGTAAAGCAAGTTTTGAGTAGCTAGACAGGATTGATAAACGCTCTAACAATAGAATAACGGTTAGGCTCGATGAACGCAAAGGCCAGTTCGTTGCTGTACTTATTATATAAAATAAACATCGGAAATATTACGAAAGTGATAAAGTGAATTTTGAACCGGGCGTAATTTACAACATTTATTGATAGTACTCCATATTGAAATATGGGACCGCAGTGGAGAAAACGGATGAAAAGGCTAATAGCTGTGTTGTGATTAAATGAGGCAAGTACAGTGTGAGGTATAATGGTGAGACTCGGATTATAATAAGGTGGCCGAAGGGCCAGGGTTTATGCTATGTATGTGATGTTTTTATAAAGACAATTCGAGGGGAATCAAAAATAAAAGGTGAAGTTTTAACGAATGATGTAATGGATGATCAGACCGGCAGCTCTGTAACGATCGTGAAAGGGCCAATCGAAGGATTGATGGAGATGCGTCTTTTGTTCAGAAAAGGAATAATTGACACGATTCACTCAAGTATGAATGAATGAATGGTATGTGGGCCTGAAAAAGCCTGTGTGGCCAGGCTGGGAAAAACTGAGGTGATGGTTACCAGCTCCGTTTACAAGCATTTAAAACTCTTGTAAACTAAGGGGTTTAATCATTGGCACGATATCAAGACGATTATATCATGACCCACGAAGATACAAAGACCAGCAAGTTAAAAACTCTCAAAAGAACCGTGTGCCTCCAGGCGACATTTTTTCTGTCGGTTTAATTGCAACTCGTTTTAAATTTTATCAGTATTTATGGTAAAATGAAGTACGGTGTTAAAGTATCTGAAGGTGATTTTTTGCTCGTTGAACTCAATGTCTTTTTCGGATTGTGAATGATATTGCAGACACCTCCATCGGGTGTTACACCAGCAGTTCGGCGCCGCTGGTTAACTGGTTTCACTGCTGGCCGCGATGACTGCGATTCATCAGGAAGGAGCCTGTTACGGGCCGTTTATAGATTTTTCCAATACTGCATAATGAATACAACAAGTTCGGCTATCAAGACCATCTTTAACGGACTGGGTAACATGGTTTCAGGCCTACATATCGCTGTACTCGTTAAACCAGTTCCGGCATCGTGAAAATGATGACCTAGCTGTTGTCCCGGCCGAAGTGGTTGCTGTATGAGGGCACGCCATTTTGCACCACGCTCAACAGTAATCTTTCACTGTTGCCACTCAAAATTGTCATAAATGAGTTCGCGAAGTCTGAGTTCAGTTTTTAAGTTTCAGCAGGATTTGATCGTTAAGTCTAAATTGATGTGAGACGATTCAGGATGGTTTGGCGCTCGCGCGATTCTTGAGATGAAAGGCAAACTTCGCTCTGAAATCGGCGACACAACGGATGCTCGATGTTGCCATCGAAACTCGGCGCAATGTGACAATGACCAGTTCAGACGATTTTGAGATGGCGCAACGCATCAAGTGGTTGAGAGATGGTGGAAGACGGCTCTGTTTCACGTGATATCTCTAAAGAGAAGATATGTTTTTTTGTTGTATTTTCCGTTAAATAATCGCGCAAATGTTTGTTAACCGCAATTGGTGCGCGATTGACCGCTAATGCGCGAGAATGAGGAGATGAGAAAGAGGCGAAAAGCCATCGATAGGCCGCGTTGTAATAAGCCCGATGATGTGAATCATTTTCGGAAGGCTCGAGGCCTCATCTAATGAAAGCCATAATTATATAATGGTGATTGAGCGAGATGTTCGAGGTTTTCAAACAAGTGTGGACACAAGAGAATAATCAAAAATAACTGTGTGGGCCAGATGTGAGCATGAGATTAACCATCAGTGCTCACCATTTTGAAAAAACTGAGCAACATATCGGGCTGTAGTGAAAGGCAAGTGAGGAAGGAAGAAGCAGACAGGCATGAAACAAAATCGTTTTCGTTGGGATGAGACACGATGTGAATCAAATCACAATAGAGCTGGGAAAATGACTGTACAGGCTTAACCAGAGGTTCAGTGACTAAACAAGGCGGAGAATGTGATGGATCGAACAGGCGTAGTACACCAGAATGTTGAGCCAGGCTGATGAAATAGATGGAGACTATGAGAGATATTTAAAAGTGTTAGGCAAAATGAGAGTGCAACGAATGGCCCAGACAGGGCCTGAAAAAATATGTTAACAAATGAAACTAATTGGAGGGGATAATAAGTTGATAATACAGTTTTATTAATCGTCAGGGCAAATAATGATTGATTCTGGGTATTTGGCACAGCCAATTGTTTGAACCATGCTCAGGCTCTGAGGATATGCCAAAGAAAAGGTGATTATGAAAATATCGGCGAAAGATGACAGACAGGATTCAATGACAGTATTAATGAAAAGTTAAGATCAGGCTGTTGATGTTAAGGTAAATGGATAATGGGAGAGAAATTAAGTATTTTGAAAAATCCGTTAAAATCGATAGGTAATGTTCGGGTAGAAATGGTGTAAAAATCGATGAGAGAGGTGAGAATGACAAAAGTAACAGTAAGTCGAAATGTTGAGTGGAGGCTGCAGTGAAATATAATTGGGACGGGAGCAAACATGTTGAAGTGATGAGGTTACAGGCAGACCTGGCAGTGTTCAATTTTGATATTGTGTTAAATCAGGGTAATGACCCACCCGTACAGTATGGAAAAATCAAGGCCTGAAAAGATGTGTCAGTGTTGTCGGACAATGAAATGAATGCTGTGAACCAGGGGAAGACAGCTGTTCAAAATGTGGGCCAAGCCCCTCGGGAATGTGGTCGAGGGCAAAAATGAGATTGATGTTTATAGCTGGAGATGGCTTATGGATCATGTTACTATGCCGGGCCTCCTGACCCAGGAGCAACGGAGTGTGCGGCTGGCGGGTTAATCTCAAATTACAGCGGGTTACCAGGCGGGAGACAACAATTGAAAGAAACGACATTTCTTATGGACGATACTGAACTTACGTCGAGACCGACCCTGTAATCAACGGAAAGATGGAAGCTGGACGACACAATGGGGAAAGGACGTAAATGACCGTGAGGTGCCCTGGGGCAATGAACGGCAACAAGCGAGAGACGGTCTTCCGCCGCTTAAAGGCGATTTGTTAATGCTCGATGAGGGCTATTATCAGTGGAAGATGAAAATGACAAAGAGAACTAACTGTGATGGATATGTTTGAATAGACAACAACCGAAAATGAAGGGCCCCCTCGCGACTGCTGGCAATCTGAACTTTGAAGAGGCAAGATGCGCGTTGATAAGGCTGCTGCTGAATAAAAGTGTTGAAGGCTGTTACAGGCTGTATTGACCGGATGACTGGCGGACGATGAACGATGAAATGATGCGGTCAATAAATGTTTGTAATGGACCTGTTACTGGCGTGTTCGCGGAGGCGGCGTTGAGCATGAACCGTATTTGAGCGAACTGTTTCGAAGAAGAAGGTGTTACAGGCGGTAACCTGGCTGAGGCTGTCTAAAATTATCAAAATGAGATGATTCGAATGATAATGTTCATAAAAATTGACAAAAGGATTTTATTGAAGGGTGGTGTTAACGATTATAATTAAAGCGGTGTAAATGACAAATCATTAATCTGTCAAGATATGTTTTGAACTAAATACGGAATAAATAAGGATTGATGATTGGACAGACAGCTGTGTTGCAGAGGCAATGGTGGCTGCAGGCGTGAGAAAATGAGATGTTGATGAATGAAAGGTGAGTGTTGGGTGGGAAGTTTGACGACAACGATAAGGATGGGCAGATGATGAATAAACAATTCCATTAAAACTGAGCCGTGTTCAGGTGGTCGTGAAGAGGGGTGGGACCTGACTGGTGACTCTGGGCCAGGGGGATGGGGCTGACCGGGGGCTGGGCAAGCAAACGGTGGGTTTTCGAGGTATGTTGGAGTTTCTGAAATGGTGGGGAATCCATAAATAAGGCTGTGTAATGGGTTTGGTGGAATTAACTGGTCAGGATACAAATGAACGGTTAGTGAGCCCTAGGGAAAAAAGAACTGTAAACTGGTGGCAGCTGATGTATTGGTGGAATATGATTGTTTTAAGGAAAATGCTGATAAAAATTAATAATAATCATGGTTGAACCTGTTGTTCTTGTTTGAAATGTGGACCAATTAAAATAAAAATAAGTATTGGAGTGAAGATAAGCCCAGCCAGTTGGTGAAATAACCCTGAAAATTGTATTTAACGAAAATAAAGATTGAGGGCCTGGACACAAAAATAATGGTGAGGTTAACCAAATAAGCAGGTTGACAAATGATTTAAATAAACGGTGAAAGAAAATATAAGTCACCACCGTGCACCTGTGGTCCGGAAATAGGCTCTGTGGGTGAGTATGGTGATGTGAGTCGGATGAGCTGCTGTAATGTGTACAATGGTATATGAATGAAGATATGGTATCAAAAAGAAAGGAAAGAGCAGAAAATACTCGGTAACTGATGATGTAATTGGTCAAGACGAAATATGGTATCAGGAAAATCGCCGTTTGTTGATGAGCCTGATGACCTGCGAAAGTTCAGTAGAAAACGATGACCGTATAACAACTGGTAAGTTTGAAATGACCAGAAATGAAAGGAACTGAATGAACGGTGGTTTTAGTGGTGGAGATATGATCGCAGTGATTTTCAACAAATGCTTGAAGATTATTATCCGGTCGTCGGACTGTGAAGTGTTTGTTGATGAGGGAAGGCAATGGCTGTTGATCGTTATCTTCTGAGGTATGTGTGGGTGGGAGGTGGATGATGAGGAGGATCTGGGTTTATGGATACAGGGTTGGGTTATATTTTCGCGGTGTTTTTACAGATTTTAAATGTGACGATTGTGAGCTGAAAGCGTTGACAGAGATAGGCGAGATTGAAACGTTGGAGAGGCCACGATGGAAGGAAGATGAAATTACCCAGCGAAATATGTTCGGGTTGTCAACCGCCGTTATGGTACGAGGGCAACAACTGGTGAGAAGATATGGGCCACAGTATTCAGCGACGAAGAGGATGGTGAACAAGGTGAAAGCCAGCGAAAAATTAAAGGCAATAGCAAATTGAGAAATGACGGGATATCTGGCTGAACCTAATAAAGACGTAACCAAGTGAGACATAAAATATTGATTGGATCAGATCGATTTGAATGAAAATATGGCGATTGAGATGCGATGAAGCAAATAGCTAAAATTGACTGTTGAATAATGAATTTGCAATCTGATTATGGGCCGTCACGTGTGATTGAAATGAAATATCGAGAGCGGCGTTAATCGGGTTATCAAAACGATGATATAGATTGAAGCAATGTGTTCAAAATGAAGGGTTTCAAACGATTGATGCGTAAATGTGATGAAATAAAAATGCGCGAAAGTCTGTGGTGAAACCTGTTTATCCCGGTTACGAAATATGACAGAAGAGTTGAAGGTAAAAGTGGTGCGCTGTGGAGGCGCTGTTTGAAAATATAACATTGTCAGTATTGAACTGCCAAGTTCATGCGCTGATTATCGCCGTCAACACGGATGAAGTATTGAATCGATGTTCACCGCAACGAACTATTCCAT